>Ga0208375_1000523_pt1 | contig 54799 bp, 54 predicted proteins | sample RifOxyD1_FD_184038 | JGI IMG/M metagenome (GOLD analysis project Ga0208375, IMG submission 184038) | Soil microbial communities from Rifle, Colorado - Rifle Oxygen_injection D1 (SPAdes) | ecosystem: Environmental > Terrestrial > Deep subsurface > Rock core/Sediment | place: Rifle, Colorado... | reverse complement strand
GTGAAGGTTTTCTGCGTCGTCGTGTTTTTCGCCCGGATGCCGAAGTCGTAAGCCGGCCCGTTCGAAATCGAGAGCTCACCTTCGGTGTTGCCTTTCAGCGTGAAATTCGTATCGCGCAGGACCGCGCCGTTATTGAAGCGCAACGCGAATCTTTCTGAAAAGTTGCCGCAAGCCGTGGGATGAAAAACGAGAACGACGGTGCAGCTGGCGTCGCTTTCGAGAGTGGCACCGCAGGTTCCGCCGGTTCCCGGGTATACGCCGTCTTTGAACGAAAATGGGGTCCCCAGCGGATAGTCGACGGAAGACTGAATGGCGCTCGCGGTGACGATACCGGTGTTCCTGATTGTGAGGGTCCGCTCGGACGTTCCGTTCTTCGCGAGAAATCCGAAGTCGTGGATCGGACCACCATCCAGTTCAAGTTCGGCGCCCGTTGTTCCCATGCACGCTATTTCGAGCGGAAATACCATGACGCCGTTGATGTAGGTCATTTTGATGAAGCCCGTTTTCGAGCCGTTGGATTTTGGCTCATAGGCAATGACGATGGTGCAGGTCGCGCCCGGCGCGAGGGTTTCGATACAGGTTCCGCCGGTTCCCGGAAAGACACCGCCGAGGAAGGTGAACGACGTATTCGGGTCCGTGGGTGCAACGCCTTGGATGCTGGACGCAGGGTAGGGACCTGTGTTGATCACGGTGAGAGTCAAGGGGGTGGAGGAGAGGACGGGTTTTAACCCGAAGTTGAACGCAAGGCCTTCCTGGATCTCGAGGATGGCGACGCGATCAGGAACGGCCGAAAAATCCAAGGAGCCTGAGGCTGGCTCTTCCTTGTAGCACCCCGAACCCAAAACTCCGCCCAGGCTCATGACGAGCAAATAGAATGCGAGTTGTTGCAATCGTTCAACAAGACGTACCGCTGGCATTACTTCAATTTTCCTATGGTTGATGAATTTAGTCCAGAAATGGGTAGGCGTTTCTGTGAGTTTTCTTGATTTAGAATAATCCAAATAAAACAAGGCTGTACAACAGGTTCCAGGACCTTTGGGCTGAAGGAGAGCGTCTTCCTAGAGCTTCAGGATGTAAACTTACCTCTTGACGCGCTGCACTAGTTTGCCTATTTTGCATTCCGCTGAACCTGGACAGCTCAAGAGAGAATCGCCTGGCTTCAGCCTTAGAAAGGAATGTTTATGAAAGTGTCTTTCGTCGCACTTACGATCTTCGCGCTCTCATCTTCTGCTTTCGCTCTGACTCCCAATAGTGAAATCGCGGGCAAGCAATACATCAGCTCCGATGAGACATGTACGGTCGCGATTGATCGGAATGAATACTGGAAGGTCGATTGCGATCACCTCAAAGATCAGTATCGTCAACCGGTTCTCACCGGACAGGGCTTTGATGTTGTTAACTGTTACCAAGAAATCACTTGTGAAGCCATCGTCTTTAAAACCCGGTCCGGCAGACCTCTTCAAGCGTTTATTTTAAAAGATGCTCAATTCCCTGGAGGCCTGGGTCTCGGGCTTGTCTACGGATCACCCGCCGACGGAGATGTTGAAATACTCCTTCAGTACTGATTCGTGAATTCGCTATTCACCGTGGCGCTCTGCTCGCGCGTGGACGTTTAAAAACTCAGCCCGACAACGAGTCCGAGTGCGTGCATTCCGAGGGTTCCGTAGCCGCCTTCGATACAGAGCCGCAGGCCCGCGTTCGGGATGCGAAATGAAACCCCCGTAAACAAGAAGACCTCGCTCGCGCTCGTAGCTGCCGAGGACATGGTCTGCTTTTCCTCAAGAACGTTCATCGAGACCGGAATCTGAATTTGTCCGGAGGTCATCTCGAGCGCCATACCGAAGTACGGCTCGGCAAAATCGAGCCTCCTCGAAGCAAGAAGCTGTGGAGTCAAGGTCCTTGTCGCGAGTTTGAGACTGCCTTGGCCGATCTCGACCCCGCCCACCTTGATCGGAATTCCGCTGATCGCGAACCGCGACATGTCCAGCTTCGTTTCCGAGTATCCGAATCGAAAGGCCCAGGTCAGGCCCTCCTCTGGCTCGACCAATACAAATTTCAGGTCGACCCCCCAGATATAATTCCCACTGTAATATAGACCGGAAGCGCCGAAATCGACGGTCTTGCCCATTCCCTTGTGAAAATGCAGTTTGGTCATCGGCAAGGATCCGCTGGTCAGCCCCGCACCTCCCATTCCGGCTTCTGAAAGGGCAGGGGCGAATCCCTCCGGCAAGTGGACCAAGGTGGCTTCTATTCCGAGATCGAGTCCCGTATTTCCGAGAGGCGCGGCGCCTTGATAAGAACGGTGATTGGTGAGGATCCCGAGGGTTTTGATAATTTCCTTCACGGCCGACGGAGGCAGAACCTGATTCAGGTCAAAGGTCGGGAGATCCAGAATCTCCGCATGGGCGGCGGTGGCGAACGTCAGCGCGCCGATGAAGGCGAAGGCTCTGAGCGCGGACCTGGATCTCATTTCTCCAGTGTAACATCGTCGGAGAGACAGGCCATAAGCAGCTTTTGCCTAGTTTTGCTCAGAGCTCCCATTTGGATTTTTGCCGGAAAATTTGTTCCGTTTAGGCTAGACTTGCATCATGGTTCTATTATCGGGCAGGGAAATCCAGCAGCCATCAGGCTTTCCGGGGTTGCCGCAGGATTGGGTTGCCGAAGGCGAACATTTCAAGGCGAGCAATGGTACGGTATCGCTTTTCGCGATCAACTTTCATCGCGCTGTTTCAGGACCACGTGTTCTGGTTGTTTTTCACGGAATGGGCGAATACGGGGGACGCTACGCTCATTTGCCGCATTTCCTGAAGGAGCAGGTGGATTCCGTTTACTGCCCTGATTTGCGAGGGCACGGGCGCTCCGAAGGAATTCGCGGGCACATCGATCGCTTTGACAGTTTTTCTGAAGATGGTGCCGCGATTATTCGCCGGCTCGACGGGCGACTGAAGGAACAATTCGGCAAATCAGAGATCCACGTTCTCGGGCACAGCCTAGGGGGCCACATTGTGCTGCGCACTTTGTTCCTGAATCCCGAATTGCCGATCCGCTCAGCGACGGTCTCGGCTCCGTTTCTCGGTATCAAAAGTCAAATTCCCGCCGCAAAGAAGGCGGCGGTTTTCTTGCTCGCCAAGCTGGCGAAAGCGGTACCCCTTGCGACGGATTTGGATGCTGACGGGTTGTCACGCGATCCTGCCGTTGTGAAGCTCTATAAAGAAGATCCGCTGAATCATGACAAGATGACTCCGGGCTTCTTTTTCGAATTGCTTGCCGCGTTCGGCGATACGCTCTCCAGAACGGACGGCATTCGGGTTCCGATTCAGTTCCTGATCCCGATGGCGGATCGAATCGTCGAAGAAGAAAAGGCGATCGCGTTCTTTGACGTATTGAAACAATCAGATAAGCGATTGAGAAGCTATCCGGATTTTTTTCATGAGCCGATGAATGAAATCGGCAAAGAACGGGTTCTCGCGGATATCCTTTCCTGGATTCAGAGCCACTAAACCTTCGGCGCCGCGAAGCCTTGCTGCGCGATTCAGTGGTCCCGATGGCCGAGTGTTCGACTCGGTTATCGTTCTTGTTTCAACTAGCGATATCGAGTTTTCAGCCAGAACTCCGATAAATCAATGATCCCTATGAAAAAGATCGTGGTCATTGCAAACAGAACAGCCGGGCGGGGCAGAGCTATCGTGGCAATCCAGGAAGCGAAGCGCACGCTCTGGGGCTGGCCACTCGAATTCATCTGCCCGGAATCCCGCGACCACCTGCAACGAGTCTGTCGTGATCTCGATCCTGAAGTTTACGAAGCCGCGGTCGTGATCGGAGGCGATGGGACGATGAATCAGGCGCTCCGGGGCATGGCGAATGGGCAAGTGCCGCTCTTTGCCTATCCCGGCGGTACCGCGAATGACTTCGCGGGCGAACTCGGGATGACCGGACATTGGGAGCAGGTTCAGCGGCTGCTCGACAAACGGATCATCGAACCCATTGATCTGATCATGGCGAACGGAATCCCCTTCGCCACGGTTGCGGGGATCGGCGTCGGTTCGATCCTTACGGCTGAGCTGAATGAGCAACGCCAGAAGTCGGTCCTTTTTCGCGAAGGCCTGAAACGGTTACGTTCCGAACTCTATACGGTCTTGAGCGCGAAAACGGTGCTTTTCCGGCGCGATTACCTTTATCATCTCCACATCAGGTCGAATGTTTTCGACGAGAAAATCAAAACAGCGGCTGTGTTTGTCTGCAATCAGAACAAACTGGCCGGGAATCTCAGGGTTGCCCAGTTCAGCGAACACAATGACCAGATGTTCAGTGTCTTGATCATTCCAGGTCATCGGATTGACGAGCTCATCGGCTCATTGCTGAAACTCAAGTTCGGCAAGCTTGCAAAGGGCGACTTCATTTCGTTTTCAACCCAGAGCCTGACGATCCGCGATCTTCAGGGCCGTCCGTTCGCGGTCTTTGGGGACGGTGAGACCTTGATCGAGGACACCGCGGTCGAGTTCAAAATCCGTCCAAAGGGGATTCAGGTTTACAAGGAGCGGCGGAAGAACGGCACGAGGATCGGGAAACCATGAAAATTCTGCTGACCGGCGCGACCGGATTCCTTGGCAAGCACCTTCTCGAGATTTTGCTCAACGATGAGCGGATTTCTTCCATCGACATTGTTTCGCGCCGGAAGCGAACGCATCCTTCGGCCAAGGCGAAAACGATTTCAATCGATCTCTCAGACCCGTCAAGCGTCAACGACCTCACCGATGATTTCAATGCGGTGATTCATCTGGCCGGTCTTTACGATTTCAGGGAATCACTTTCGAACGATTACAGCCAGAACGTTTTGCCGACCCTGAATCTCGTGGAAAAGCTCAAGGAGTGGAACAAGAAACGAAGTGTTCCTCTCTATTTCGCCTCCAGTTACGGTGTCGGATTCGGCATACGCGCTGGCGTGGCCGAGGAACCTTTAATCGAACTTCCTTCGAAGCGCGTCCCTTATGCTTATACGAAGGCGATCGCTGAACGCGCCATTACGGACGCCAAAATCCCGGGGGCCATCTTTCGGCTCGGAATTCTCGTGGGAAGCAGCAAAACCGGCGCGATTGAAAAGATCGACGGGCCCTACGCGCTGATGAAAGCGCTTCAGGGTTACAAGTCATCACGGATCGCGCAAACGATTCCGGTTATCCCGATTCCGGCAAAAAGAGCGGGGATTCTTCCCCTAGTTCCTGTCGATGTCGCGGCCGAAGTGTTTCATGAGGCCGTCTTCCGAAACTCGGGCATGAGTGAGCCGGCGCGGATCTTCGGAGTTTATGAATCGACGAGCGTCGAGATCTCCCGATTTTGTGAATTCATCGTCGCGGCGTTCACTCCCTGGGCAAAGCCGCTCTATCTCGAGGACGTTCCCTCTCCCGCGCTCAAAGTTCAGGAATTCCTGACCGGGATTCCGCATCAAACCTTCATGTTTTCGCTCGAACCGATCGACTTGCGCAATGAGCGGTTTGTGTCCGAGTATTCCTCGTTCCGCATCCCGCATTTCGACACTTACCGAAACGTGTTCCTGAAAGGTTTCGAGGACTTTTCCGGAGGGCGATTCTGATGATCTCCAAGGTTCGAAAGATCGTCGTTCTCAATCTTTTCCGCGAAGGACCGATCCTGAACGACGCGATTGAGTTTGGTGGATTGAAATTCAACCTCATGGAACATCGGATCGGCTGGGACTTCGAAACCGCCGAGCGGCTTGTCCAAAAATATGACGGGTATGTCGATGGAATCGCCCTGAGCGGAGTCCAGAAGCGCGCCACCGTCGGGAAGCTTCGCTGGATGAATCCGGCTTATCTGACGCTCATGCGCGCCGCCGTGAAGACACCCGTTTACCTCGCGGACGACGTTCGTGACTTTTTCGCCGACTGGACCTTGCGAAAAATCCTCAAAGAACAACCGCAGCTTTTTCTTGGCAAAAAGGTGTTGTTTCAATGCGCGATCATCAGCCCTTATCTGAAAACAATCGCGGAAGCGGGGGGACGGGTGTTCGGAGCGGACCCGCTGCTCGTTGCCGGCGTGCCGGTCCTTTTGCGGGGCGTTTCGCAGATCCAGGCTTTCCTCGGCGTCGTGCAAGCACTGAATCGAACTAAACTCGGAGCCATGGACCCCGAAGGCAACATCCAGAAAAGACGGGTTCGAGAACGGTTCAATGAATGGGTACGCGAAAGCCATATTGTTGTAAGCTTTCTGAATCTTCTGGAACGAATGGAATCGCTTGACGCTCTGAAAGGCAAAATTCTGGTTGTCGACGCGCTTACGGACCAGGCGCGAGAGCGGCTTGAGAAAGCGGGAGTCGCGCAAGTGATCGAGTTCGTGCCGGACCATCCCGCGATTTCACAGCTCAGGGAAAAACATTTTTCAGTCATCACCGCCCTCGTTGATCAAAAGCGGCTCGCGGAAGACAGCCCGCTCGGCTTTGACGAGTACACGCTCAAGTGGTTGCAGGAAGCTCAGGTGCGCCCTTCATCACTTCGTTCGACTCGTGGAATCGTCAGGAAATGCGCGTTTATCATTCATCCGCTTTCGCAATCGGACATCTGGAAGACGCCGGGCCTTTCGTTCATGTCCAAGGCTTCGAAGAACGTCCGGGGATTCGTTGAACAGGCGGCGGCGCTGGCTCCCGCCTTCTACTATGGCAGGCTAAAAGGAGTGACGAGCCGGTCAACGGGGCAGGAGCTGGTCTGTGACATCTACGCTCTTCCGGCCACGCCCAAGCAGCTTCTCGCCGCGAACGAGGAGTTCATTTACGGCAGGATGATCGATTGCGCGGCAATGGCCAAAAAGCGCGGAGCCGCGTTGATCGGACTGGGCGCATATACCAAGGTGATCGGAGATGCCGGCTTAACGGTTTCCCGGCGAGCGCCGATTCCGGTCACGAACGGGAATTCCTATTCCGCGTCGACAACGTTGTGGGCGGCTCGAGTAATGATCGAGAAGATGGGATTGATACCGCCGGCCAAAAATGGCACCCGCCACCGCGGGCGTGCCATGGTGATCGGCGCGACCGGGAGCATAGGCCGGGTTTCGGCGCTTCTCGTTTCGCTGGTCGTGGATGATCTCGTTCTCGTCGCGACCCGTCCGGACAAGCTCATGGAACTCCGGGAAGAGATCCTGGAGCTTTCGCCCGAGGTGCGCGTCCGGGTGACTACGAATCCGAACCCGGATCTCCCTGGAACCGATCTTGTGGTAACCGCGACCTCGAACCAGTCGGGGGCGATTCTCGACATCGAGGCGGTCAAACCAGGAGCGGTCATTTGTGACTGCTCCCGGCCGCTTGATATTTCGGCCGAAGACGCGGCGAAGCGTCCGGACGTGTTGATCATCGAAAGCGGCGAGGTTCTTCTTCCCGGAGAACTCGATATCAACGTCGATATCGGACTTCCGAAACCGGCTGTTTATGCCTGTCTCGCGGAAACCGTCCTTCTCACGTTGGAGGGGCGATTCGAAAGTTTTTCGGTTTCGAAGCAGCTTTCGATGGAAAAAGTGAAAGAGATTTATCGAATCGGCGTGAAACACGGGGCTGAGCTCTCGGCGATCCAGGGACCGAACGGGGTCATTACCGATGAACAGGTTCAGGCATGCCGGGCGCTCGCCGTTGAACGTCTGAAATCCTGGGAGCCGACGAAGGTAAGAGGGGAAGAATGAGCTCAAAGTACTTCAACAAGTTGAATTACACCTTGGCGAACGAAGATACGGCACTCGAGCTTGAGCTGCTCCCCGAAGATGTCGGGCATCTGTTCTCGGTGGCTGGAAGCGGCGGCAGAATATTGCCCTTATTGGCAAAGCGTCCCCGGCTCGTGACCTGTGTTGATCTGGCCGATGAGCAGCTTTACCTCGCCGAAATGCGATTCGCTTCGGCGCGGGAACTCAGTCATTCCGAATTTCTCGCTTTTTGGGGATACCCTCCCGCGCCGGCCAGCAGGAAGGATCGACGGGAGCTGTTTCACCGCCTCGGGCTGTCGGAGCCAGCGAAGAAGTTCCTGGAGGAACTCTTCAAGGAGAAGAACTGGGACGGTATTCTCTACGAGGGCAAGTGGGAGCGCACCTTCGCGAAACTGAGTGAAGTCAACCGGAGGATCACTGGCGCCAAGGGGGCTGGCCTGTTCAGCGCCCTGACCGATGCCGAGCATTTCGATTATCTTGAAAAGCGTTTTCCCAGAAAGACCTGGTTGCTCGTTCTCTTTATCCTCGGTAACGCGACGATCTTCAACGCTCTGCTTTATAAAGGGCACTTTCCGAAGAAGAACCTGAAGGACTCCTTTTTCGATTTCTACGTCGAAGCCTTCGATCGATTGTTTGAGCAGGGACCCGCGCGTCGCAATTTCTTTCTGCAACTCGCATTCTTCGGAAAAGTAATCTTTTCGGAAGGCTGTCCGATCGAATGCGACCCGAAAGTTTTTGAGCTGGCCAAGGGAGCCTTGCAGAACACCGAGATTCGTTACTGTCGGGGCGATATTCTGGCCGAGGCGCAAAAGGTCTCCAGACCGATCGATTTTTTCTCGATTTCTGATGTTCCGTCGTACTTCTCGGGAGAAACGGAGCGGCTCTACCTTCAGAAAGTCGCGCCGACGCTGAATCCCGGGGCTCTAGTCGTGATTCGGCATTACCTTCACGTGACCGAAAACACGGATAAGGGCGGCTTTGAGGACGTGACTTCGCGATTCGACGACGCGATCGATCGGGAAAAGCTTCAGGTCTATCAGGTCGAAATTTTGCGGAGGCTCGGATGAAAGTTCTGCTCGTGACCTCACAGGTGACTTATGTCCCCTCGAACTACCTGGAGCTTTTCCAGGAACTTTTGAGCAGTGCCGGTGAACACCTTGCCGGCCTGGTGATCCTCAAAAATCTTTCGCCGAAGCTTCTGGGGGATGTGGCCGGCCTGACGTATCTCGGCTGCACGGGCGTGGCGAGCACGATGGCGCGGAACATCGCCGAATTGCCGCTCCGGCGCAGGGAACGTCTATTTGAATCAAGGAAGCTACCGGTACTTTACGCACTAAGCATGAATCAACGACGCATGATCAGCTGGGTGGTGGATAACGGCATAGACCTGGTCGTGAACCTGCGTACCCGGTGCGTCTATAAGAAGCATATTCTCGCGGCGCCCACCCTGGGCTGCCTCAATATCCATCATGGACTCCTGCCGGAGTGCCGTGGAACGCTCTGCGATCTGTATGCGCTCTGGAACAAGAAACCGGCGGGTTTCACGATTCATGAGATGAATGAAAAAATCGATGCAGGAAAGATCCTCGTCAGACGCGAGATCTCCCGGCCGGGAGAAAAGGACTATATCGCCTATCTGGCCCGGACCGGGCTCGAAGAGGGCCGGGCGCTAGCAGAGCTGATTCGTGGTATCGCCGCGACCGGTAAGCTCCCGGAGGGAACGCCGAATATTTGTTCATCGCCCGTCTATACGCGCAATCCCACTCGAGACCAGATTCGCCGGATGCGAAGAGATGGGATGATCTTATGAATCCGCGGCTGATCTGCTTTCATGGTTCACCCGGAGTGCCGGAGGAGTTTGAGCCGCTTCGAGCGCAGCTGGACGGCAAAATCGAGGTTCTCTCACCGGTTCGAGAGGGTTACCCCGGGTATTCAGGCCCGGCCGGGACGAGACCGGGCGACGTGATACTCGGATATTCGTTCGGATGCGTCGAGGCACTCCGTGAGACGGTTTCGCACGAGAAAATCAAACAGCTCATTCTCGTCGCCCCATATATTTTCCCGAAAGCTGTGGGCCGTTTGAAGCGCCTTCTGATCGGTGCGCCGTACCTCGGCGAGTGGCTTTGTCAAAAGGCCGGAAGCGCGCAGATTGCACAGATGCTGACCGACTCCTCCTTTCCTCGTGACGTTCCGGACGCGTACAGGCAGGCGGGAGAGAAAATGAAGCAGCCCGGCTCGCTGAAGCGTGCCGTTCTCGAAAAGGTAATTCACGGAGCCGAAAGTGCCGCTCTTCTTGGAGTCATCGCAGAATCGAAGATTCCCGTAACTGTTGTCTGGGGGGAGCAGGACAAGACTATCCGCGAGACAGACCAGCTCGGCCGGTTGCGCCGGGCTCTTTCTGATAAAACGGCGAACAAAGCTGCAAATATTCTGGAAAAGATCTTCGGGAACGCGGGACACGCGATTCCATGGACTCACGCGCGGGAACTTGCCGCGTTCATTCTCGAGAACACCCTGGGGGAGAAATTATGAGCCGAATCGGATACCACGCTGGCGCCGACGCGCGAAATAACGTCCTGAGCTTTCTTGAAGATCATATGGTCCGGAAGCCCGGGCTAGTCCCTCTTCGCTGGGTCAATCCGACAACGCTGAAAACCTGGCTGAGTGCCGGAAAGTCTTCTGAGTCGCTTCAGCACGAGTCGATCACGATTCAGGCGTTTTATGACCAGATCGGACGGCTCGCGGGCGGTCTCAGTGAGCTTGGGATCACCAAGGGAGATCGTGTCATTCTCTTCGTGCCGATGTCCGTTCAGCTTTACACGTCGATGTTCGCGCTCCAGCGAATTGGCGCGATACCGGTTTTTCTCGATTCCTGGGCGAGACGGGCGCATCTCGGAGCGAGCGCCAGGATCGTTGCTCCGAAAGCGATGATCAGTTTCGAAAAAGCTTATGAGCTTTGCGATGCGATTCCCGAGCTTTCGGCGATCGGCCTCAAAATCTGCGTCGGTCCGGCTTCCCGTAAGTTCACGGCTCAGCTGAGTGACCTGCTTGCGACATCGAAGATCGCGCCGATCACGCCGGTGGAGCAGGAAGAGACGGCCCTGATCACTTTTACGACGGGGAGTTCCGGCGTACCAAAAGGCGCGAACCGAACGCATCGTTTTTTGGCGGCGCAGCACTATGCCCTGAACGCCGGATTGCCTTACGTCGAAAAAGACGTTGATCTTCCGGTCTTTCCGATCTTCTCGTTGAATAACCTGGCGGCGGGAGTGAGTACGGTCATACCGGCCTTCGACATCGGCGTTCCCGGCGATCATGATCCGCTCATACTTCTGGCGCAGCTAGAGTCCTGTAAAGTCAGTTGCACAACGCTTTCGCCGTCGCTGTTCAATCGCCTTGCGCTCCATTGCGCTGAGAAGAAGAACCCCCTGGTCGGCATCCGAAGGGCCGTCACGGGAGGGGCACCGGTCAGTCGCGACAACGTCGTCGACTTCAAGGCAATCGCGCCCAGTGCGGACATCTGGGTTCTCTTTGGCTCGACTGAAGTCGAGCCGATGGCGCATATTGAAGCGAAAGAAATGATCGCCATGAAGACACGCGCTTCGGACGACCCTGAGTGGGTCGATGAAGGCGTCAACGTCGGACATACGGCCGAAGGTTTGGAATACCGCTTCCTCAAAATTATCAAAGGACCCGTGGAGATCAAATCCGCGACTGACTGGAAGAGTATCGAAGTCCCGAAGGGCGAAGTCGGCGAATTGATCGTCGCCGGCGAGCACGTCTGCCGCAATTATTACAACGATGAGGAAGCCTTCAAGCGCGCCAAGATCCTGGACGAAAAAGGCGTCGTCTGGCATCGGACGGGCGATCTCGGTCGGATTGACTCGAATGGCTGCCTCTGGATTGTCGGACGGGTTCACAATGCCATTCAGCGCGACTCGAAGTACGTCTTCCCCGTTCGCGCCGAGATCATCATGAAGAAACTTCCGTTCGTGAAACTCTGCGCCTACCTCGGCGTGCCCGACGCGAAACTGGGCGAGAAAACCGTTTGCGTTCTCGCGCCCCATGAGGGTGCCGATTTCGGGAAACTACGCGCGGAGGTGATCAGAATCATGACCAAGAACGGGATGCCCGTTGACCAGGTGGTCTTTCGTGACCGGATCCCGATGGACCCGCGCCATCACAGCAAGGTGGAGTACGACGTTCTTCGCAAGGAGCTTCTCGATGCAAACCTCGTCTAGGACTTCGGGACAGGGCATTGCGTGGTGGCAGTTCATTCGCGAACGCTTCGATCCCGTTTCCCATCTTCTCATGATCGGCCTGTTCTTCGTGGCTCACCTCGTTTTAGTCCGATCGGTGTATTTGGAACCTTTCAAGACGGGGTCTCTTTTCGTTCTGTTCCTCGGTACTCTGGCCTTTTTCTTCAAGTTGAGACTCTACGACGAGATCAAGGACTTTCAGGTCGATAAGAAATTCAACCCGACCCGGCCGCTCGCGCGGGGGCTCCTCAAGCATCGCGACCTGCATTGGGCAATTGCGTTGTGTATCGCCATTGAGCTCCTTGCTTTCGGCCTGCGGGGCATGGCCGCGCTGACCTCGATTTCTTTCGCGATCGGCTATTCCCTTCTGATGTATCGTGAGTTCTTTATTGGTAGGTATCTCCGGCCGCTACTGACGACTTACGCCATCAGTCATACGGTCGTATCGGTTTTCCTCTCGGTGGCGCTGTTCTCCGCTCTTACGGGTGACGCGGCATGGGCGCTGAGAACGCAGCTTGCGTATTTCGCCTTGAACAGCTGGTGCCTTTTCAATGTGTTCGAGTTCGGACGTAAGACGTTCGCGAGCCGTGAGGAACGAGACCTGGTGCAATCGTATTCCAAAATCTTCGGCCGCTTCGGCGCCGTGCTTCTGGTCCTTACGATGGCGGCGAGTTCGGCTTGGTTGCTTTTTGCGATAGAGCTGCCGGGACGAAACTGTCTCGCGGCGCTGCTCGGGGTCCTGGGTGGATTGCTCGCGCTTTCCGGGCTGGCTTACGCGTTCCTGGACCGCAAGCCGTTCGGAAGTCTTTATCGCGTTATTTCATCGTTCTACATCGTTCTCGTCTACCTGGGATTGGTGGCGGTCTGGAGTTACCCATGCTCGTAACAAGCAAAAGTACCGATGTTTACGCGAAGCGGGAAGCCGGCGGAAAGGGGTACAATCTTTATCTCCTGAGCCGGGAAGGATTTCCTGTTCCGAAGTGGCTCGTGCTCGGCGCCCGCGTTTTCCGGGAGTTCAGAAAAGAGAACGACCTGGATCTTCGAATTGCGAGCGTTCTCCACGGGCTTGGCCGGAAGAGCGCGCCCGAGGAGCTGAAGACCGCCGAAAAGAAGATTCATGATCTCATCACTGAGATGCCCCTTTCGGGAGCGCTCGAAAAGTTGGCCAGGAATGCCTATGGCGATATTGCGAGTTCCCCTGGAACAATGATCGCGGTTCGATCATCCGCCGTTGACGAGGACTCGGCTCGGCATTCCTTTGCCGGACAGCTCAGTACGTTTCTTTTCGTAAAGACGGAGGAACAGGCTCTGCGGATGTTAAAGGAGTGCTGGGCCTCCGCATTTTCGGAGCGCGGTTTGAGCTATCGGATCCAGAATGGCATTGAGCTCGAGAACCCCATCGAGGTCGCGGTCATTTTTCAGGAAATGCTTGATAGCGAGAAAAGCGGCGTTCTGTTTACCTGTGATCCCATCCAGAATGACGGGACGAAGATGACGATCAATGCGGTATTCGGGGTCGGTGAGGGCCTGGTATCGGGCCTGCTGGACGGGGACACTTTTCTGATCGAGAAAAAGACGGGCAAGAAGTTGAGCGAAGAGCTCGCGCAGAAGAAGTCGAAACTCACTCGCGGTGATTCGTTGGAGGGAACCCGAGAAGTTCCTGTTCCCGAAGCCCTTCAGAACGTCCCGTGCCTGACGGACGCCGAGCTTCAGGAGCTCGCCGCGATCGGCGGTCGTGTCGAAGGTTTTTATCGTTATCCCCAAGACATCGAATGGGGCTGGCGTGACGGCAGATTTTATCTTCTCCAGTCTCGTCCGGTCACGACGCCCGTGAGGAACGAGGAAGGTTTTCTGTACGTTTGGGATAATTCGAACATCGTTGAGAGTTACGGAGGCATCACGCTCCCTTTGACCTTCACGTTCGCGCATCACGTGTACCATTCCGTGTATGTGCAATTTTGCGAGATCCTGCTGATACCTCAACGCGAAATCCGAAGAATGGATTACTTTCTCCGCAACATGCTCGGGATTTTTTACGGCCGGATCTATTACAATCTTCTGAACTGGTACAAACTGACGAGCATCCTCCCGGGCTTCAAGTACAATCGCTCCTTCATGGAAACGATGATGGGCACGAGTCAGTCCTTGAGTGATGAGATCGCCGACCGGATCAAGCCCCCCGGTTTTCAGGAGAAGCTATCTTCTAAGTTTAGAAGGTTCATTTCCGGGCTGAAGTTCCTGTATTTCCACTTCACGATTCAGAACATGGTTGATGACTTCCTGAAGTATTTTCATTCGATCTATGACGAGTACCGCAGGAAAAATTTCTCAAGAATGCCCGCCGACGAGATTTACGCGGTTTTCCAGGAACTCGAGGCGAAGCTTCTTTTCGAGTGGAAGGCGCCGATCGTGAATGACTACCTCACGATGGTGCATTTCGGGATTCTCAAGAAGTTGACGGCCAAGTGGCTCGGCAGCCTCGGTGATTCGCTTCAAAATGACCTTCTCTGCGGAGAGGGCAACCTCGAATCGGCAGAGCCGACTCGTGAACTGATCCGGATGGCCGCGGATATCCAGTCGAACGAAGGGCTTCGTCAGCTCTTCGATAGCACCGCGAGCGAGAATTGTTACGAGGCGCTTGTGCAGTCTTCGTTCACCGGTTTCAGAAATCGTGTTGAAAGATACATCGACCTGTATGGGTTTCGTTGCATGAACGAGATGAAGCTCGAAGAGCGTGATTTGTATCAGGATCCCACGTTTCTTTTTGTCTGTCTCAAGAATTACCTCCGTACGGGTCAGACCGATCTCGACGCGTATGAGAAGCGGGAAAAGGAAATCCGTAGCGGCGCTGAAAAGAAAGTCATGGAGAATCTCTCCGGCGTCAAGAGACGCGTTTACCTCTGGTCCTTGAAACACGCACGAAAGGCGGTCAGGAACCGGGAGAACACGCGCTTCTGCCGGACACGGATTTACGGACTGGTGCGCGCGATGTTTTTCGGGGTAGGGCGGGATTTCACGGCGCGATCGATCCTGGATTCGCCTGAGGATGTGTTTTTTATCGAGCTGAGCGAGCTTTCGGGTGCACTCGAGGGGACACTTCCCGTTCATAATCTCCGGGCGCTGGCTGAGGTTCGGAAGAGGGAATATGCCGGGTTTCAGGATGTCGAGCCGGCACCACGCTTCATGACGCGCGGCCCGGCTTATTGGATGAACGAACATAGCCCGGTCGAAGCCGACACGGTGACTGCGTCCGAAGCATTGCCGGAAAATTGCCTGAAGGGCATCGGCTGCTGTCCCGGCTTGGTCGAGGGGACGGTGAAGGTCGTGCTTTCACCCAAGGACGATATGGAACTCAACCGCGAGATTCTGGTGACGCTGAGGACGGACCCGGGCTGGATTCCGCTCTATCCGTCGGCTTCGGCTCTTCTGGTCGAACGCGGGGGTTTGCTTTCGCACTCCGCGATTGTCGCGCGCGAAATGGGCTTACCGACGATCGTCGGAGTCAAGGGCCTGGTCCAAAAGCTGAAGAGCGGAATGCGTGTTCGAATGAACGGCGAAACGGGCATGATCGAAGTGCTCGACGGCCGGACCTCTGCTGAAGGAACTCCACAATGAAGCCAAATCCGAATCATCTCTATACGATCAAGGACCTTCGATTCTCGTATCCGTTGGAAGAACAGCGCGTGCAAGCTCTGCGTGACGTGACGTTGACGATCGAGAAGGGCGAGTTCGCCTGTTTGAGCGGTCCTTCGGGCTCGGGTAAGACGACGCTTCTGAATATTCTCGGGCTGATCGAGTCCGTTCAGGAGGGGGTCGTCTTTTTTCAGGATCGGGAGCTGAAGGCCCTTTCGGAGCGTGAAAAGAACAGGATTCGTCGTTACAAGATCGGTTTCGTGTTTCAGTCGTTTCAGCTCTTTCCGGTTCTCCGGGCTGACGAAAACGTCGAATATTTCCTGACCCGGCAGGGCATTCCGCGCAAAGAGCGCTTAAAGCGTGTGGACGAGGCCCTTGACGCCGTGGGTTTGCGGGAACATCGCGCGAAACGGCCGCTCGAGATGAGCGGAGGACAGCGCCAGCGCGTCGCACTGGCGCGAGCCATCGCGAAGCGCCCTGAAGTCATCATCGCTGACGAGCCGACCGCGAGCCTGGACCAGAATACGGGGCGGGGAATCATGGAAATCTTCAAACGTATGAATGACGAGAAGCGCGTCACGGTCATTGTTTCCAGCCATGACCCGATGGTGCACGCGTTCGCGCCGAGACGACTCGAGATGAAGGACGGCTTTTTATGCTGATTCGACTCGCGTTCAGAAATCTCTTCCGAAATCCGCGCCGGACCGCGACGGTTGTCCTGACGGTCGCGATGGGAACGGGTTCACTCTTTATCTTCGACGGTTTCAATGCAGGTATCATGAATCAGTATCGCGAAAACACGGTCCATTCGCGATACGGCCATGGCCAGGTGAATACGAACGGCTATCGAGAAAAGGTCTTCGAAAAGCCTTGGGAACACTGGATGACCAACTATCCGGCGCTTCAGGAAAGGCTGACCCGCGTTCCCGGAGTACTCTACTTATTCCCGCGCGTCGAATTTTTTTCGCTGCTTACGAACGGCAAGATCACCGTCAGCGGACGCGGTCAGGGCGTCGATGGCCGGGCCGAGGCAAAATTCTTTACCACTCTCAACGTCGTCGACGGGATGACTTTGAGCGATCAGGAGGACGGGATACTTCTTGGCCTCGGACTCGCGCGTGCGCTCGACACCAGAATCGGTGATCGTGTGACGGTTCTCGCGAACACGATTCATGGCACGATGAACGCGGCGGATCTCACGGTAACCGGGATCTTTCACACGGGCTCCAAGGATTTCGACGATGTCGTATTCAGAATTCCGCTGAAGCAAGCCCAGACCGTCCTCGACACGGAGCGTGTCGAATCAGTCGCTTTCGGCCTGAATGCGGTGGAGGACTGGACTCGCGTGGCTGACGTCGTGAGGGCCGAGTATCCTGACTTGGAGGCGACCCCGTTCGCCGTTCTGGACAAGGTCTATTACCAGAACTCGGTGGACTGGCTGGGCCAGCAGTTCGCGGTTATTCAGCTGATCATCCTTGCCATCGTCCTGCTCGGTATTTTCAATACCGTGTCGACGTCGGTTCTGGAGAGAAAGCAGGAGATCGGCAATCTCCGGGCAAACGGCGAATCGAAGGGCCAGATCGTTTTGCTTCTGGGCTGGGAGGGTTTCGCCTTGGGCGTTCTCGGCGCTGTGCTCGGAATCGTGATCGCCTGGATGATTACGGCTGTCTTTCTGCGAAACGGGATCCTAATGCCGCCGGCTCCGGGGCTGACCCGGCAGTTTCATGTCAGAATCGAATTGCAGGCAGCCATGGCACTGGGATCATTCATCATGGGCGCGGCCGCCGCGATGGTCGGGACGCTGCTTGCCAGCTTCCGAGTGGCGCGAATGCCCATTGGAGAGGCTTTGAGGTCAATATGAGCGACGAATCAACACTACGTGCGATGTTCAAGGGGGTTTTCGGAGCGGTGCTGGTCGTGATTCTGGTAACGCCGTTCGCGTGGGTGCTCGATGACAGACGTCCGGCGTTCGCCGAAGAAGTGCCGGCCGAAGAAATCATTCGCAGGGTTGACGAGATCAGAAATCCCGCCGAAGCCTATTTCATGAAAGTCGCGGTCGTGAACGAGGGAGCGCTCTCGGATCGATCGGTTTTCGAGGTCTCGGTACGCGGGAACAACCGCACCTTGGTGAAAACGGTCGAACCGCCCCGCGATCGGGGGAGAAACTTGCTCATGCTCGATGAGCAGATGTGGGCCTATATTCCAAACATCAAGCGCGCCGTGCGCGTCAGCCTGAGCCAGAAGCTGACGGGGCAGGCGGCCAATGGCGACATCAGCCGGATGCGCTGGAGCGGAGATTACGCGTCCACGGTTGAAAGGCGGGAAACGAGCGAATGGGTTCTCCTTTTGACCGCGAAAAAGCAGGGACTCACTTACGAAAAGGTGCGTGTGTGGGTTGAGAAGAGTACGTATCGGCCACTCAAGGCGGAATTTCTGACGCCCGCCGGTAAACCTCTCAAAGTCGCCGTGTACTCGGGTTACATGTCGCTCGCCGGAAAAATCCGTCCGAGCGAAATCAGGATTCGGGACGCGGTCCGGGAGAATGAGTCTTCGACGGTCAAAATTTTATCGATGGAAGAGCGAGCGTTTCCTGAATCCATCTTTAACCAAAACAGCTTGAAATGACATTTCAGTTTCATATTTATGTAATCGGACTTCTCGCCTGTACACTCTTCGCTGGTGGTGCTCGCGCGTCGCTCTGGAGCGGAGGCCGAAAAGACTTGAAGGGCGATTTTGAAATCGGACATCAGCTCGGATCCAGGCTTCGAGACGAGGCGATCACGCGAAATCGCTTTTACCTCATGGCAAAGGAGGAGTTGACGTTCGATCTTCCAGCCCCGGCCGGCGGGTCGGGCAAGATCATCACCATCACCGCGGCCGCGCGCGCGTGGGCCGGAAAAGAGAATGAATTCGATCTTCGTGCGCTTTCTGCCGAGTTCTCCCAGGAAATTTACAAAGTGAATGTCGGGTTCCAGGAAATCGCGTGGGGAGAAACCTTTGGGTTCTTCATCGCCGATATCGTGAATCCGAGGGATTACCGTGACTCGCTGTTCAACGAGCTTGCGTGGATTCGCGTCCCGGTTTTCGCTCTCAATGGACAGCTCTTTCTCGGCAAGCTTACCGTTCAAGGCGTGGTGACGCCGGTCGCGAGAATGAATCGGCTTCCGGAGTCGGGGGGAGGGCGTTTCTTTGATGAGCCAAAAGGCCAAGCTGCTGAGTTCGGCGGCCGTGCAAGCTTCCTTTTTGATTTCGGACTTGATCTCGGGTTTCTTTATTATCGCCATTACAACCGTAATCCGGTCTATCTGTGGAACAACGCGGGCGGCACAGCCGATGCGAGATTCATCCCGGTTGTGAAACTCGTCGACACGTTCGGACTCACCGCAAGCCAGGCGATCGGCTCGTTTGTATTTCGGGCGGACTCGGTGTTACATCTCCAGCAACCTCGGCAAACGGATGACTTCTCCGTCGCACCTGAAGAAGACCAGTGGCAGGCGATTTTCGGCGGTGACCTGACGGCCGATTCGGGAGCCATATTCGGCCTGCAGTACCATACGGACTGGACGAATCAGGGCTTTCGGCACTGGGCGAGCTTCCTGACGAGGGATCGCTGGCTTGAAGGAAAACTTGAGACTGAGCTCTTCGTATTTCGCGGCATCGGCAACTCGGATCTTTGGTTCGAACCCAAGTTGAGCTGGAATGCATCAGCGTCCCTCACGGTTTCGGTCCGAGCCGATCTTCTTTCTGCGGGAGAACGCCTGTCTGACGGGGTTCTGTCCGCGTTTCGCGAGGAGGATCGTTTTCTGACGTGGGTGACTTATCGGTTTTAGCCGTGTCAAACCTTTTGACACTCGATCAGGGTTTCTGCAAACAGGGGAGCCTTGGCGTAATGGGAATCGATTTAAGGCACCGCGGGGGGCCTGTTTTTTGCTCTACATAGGTATATGGGAGCTATCGTCAAGGGCGCGTATCTTTTCACCATTGTCCTCTTGATTGGGGCCGCGTCGCCCGGCATCGGCTGGGCTGGGTCCAGCGATTACTTGGTACTGGAAGACTCGGAATCGATTCGTGAAAACATAGCGCGTCTCATTCATGCGCAGGAGCTTTTGGGTAAGCACTACTACAAGAGCGTCGTTCGCGCCGGCGAAGATGTCACGTCACTCGATGAGTTCGTCCGTGAATGTGTTGCGAAAGAGCTGCCCAAAAAATTCAAAGCAAAGGCAAAACGGATCAGTAAAGCCATTTTGCAGGAGTCGGCAAGACACGGCTTCGATCCGGTTTTTCTCATGGCCGTGATCAAGACGGAGAGTCATTTTGTCGTGAATGCGAAAGGTTCCATGGGAGAGATCGGGCTCATGCAGCTTAAGCCAGAAACAGCTGAATGGCTCTCGAAGGAGAACCGGCTGAAGTGGAAAGGATCGAAATCCCTCAAAGACCCGATTACGAATATCCGTCTGGGCGCCCTTTATCTTTCCTGGTTGAGGAGTCATTTTGACGAGCACAGCCGACTTTATCTCAACGCGTACAACATGGGGACGACGGGAATCCAACGGTCGTTGAAGAAAAGCGTCTGGCCGAAGGATTATTCCAACCGGGTCATGAAACATTATGTGGCCTACTACGCCGACCTGAAGGACTACAGTGATTCCCTCCTGATCGTCGAGCCCGTTGCGCAGACGAGAAGCCCGGATCAGCCGTCCCATTCCGTCGCGGTGATGACTCGCAGATAGGTTTTTCGAGCGCCCCGCCAGGCTCCATGCTATAAAAATAACGATGACTGAATGGATGAATTATCGCGGGCAGTGGGGCGGCAAAATCGCCTCGGGCGAGGAAATGTGGTGGACTGAGCCCGACTACCGCCTGCGTCGAAATGCGTGGGCCAGGTTTTGGTTCCGTGTCGATGTCCGACAGCACTTTCTGCTTCGTTTCTGGAAGAAGGCGGGAGTGGTGAAACCCGGGAGGGTTATCGATTATGGTTGCGGCTCCGGGGGGACGACGCTCAATTTCGCCGCGGTTCTCGGACAGACGATCACGGGTTACGATATCTTCCCGACGCAGCTTCAGATCGCGCGCGAATTCTCGGAACATCCGGAATTGAAGGACTTGAATTGCCGGTTCGAGCTTCTCGGAGAGCGGGGACGGATACCCGTTCCGGATGCATCGGTTGACGTGATCTTCTCCCTGGATGTTCTCGGGCATGTTCCGCATATTCCGGACACTCTTCAGGCATTTTCGACCGCGCTCAGACCCGGTGGATCCGTCGTTCTTTTTACCGAGTCGACTTACAGTCCAGACGACCGGTCGCTCGCGGCCCGGTTGGCGGCAGAAGGTTTCGATATGACGGATGCTGTTCCGGAACATGTTTCGCTGTTCCCTCGCGAGAAACTCGAACAGTTTTTCACCGAAGCAGGCTTCGACGTTCTTGAAAGATATTCGGCCAACGTCGGGCATTTTCTTTTCTTTCCGAAAGACTACGTTCTGATGTTCCGCCGTTCGCAAGGAGGAATGTCGGCCTCGATCCGCAAATGGAAGCTTTTTGCATCGCTCTGGAATGCGCTCTCCCGGATCGCGCCGTTTTATCCATGGCCGTTCCAGGTGCTTCGGCTGGGCTTGACGCATCTTTTCGGCAGGCAAGCATACGGAACGGGGTATTTCTATCATCTGAGGAAAAAGTAAAACGAAATGTCGCATCAAAAAAGGAAGTACCTTCGGAAGAATGTCGAGTTTCCCTTGCTCGTTCGAGCTTGGGCGAGCGCCAATCCTCTCGCGGGAGATCCGTATGAACATACTTTCCTGGTTCGGGACTTCGGAGTCGGGGGGCTCGGGTTTGATTCGCCCGTGCAGCTTTTCCCTGACGATCTGATCAAAATCGAGTTCACGCTCCCGGGCGAGCAGCGACGAATGGTGCTCGACGCGAGGGTGCGTGCGTGCAATCCTTTTTTGGACCGCATCAGAGGCATCAAAGTTTTCAGGGTAGGAGTGAAATTCGTGAATCTCGCCGAGGAAACTCAGATCTACTTTACGAATTACATGAGTGGAACTTTTTTATTATATTAGGTTTTAGGAGCTTCGATATGTCTCGTTTTCTGCGAACGAACAGCGTTATCGGCGCCGCGATGCTATTTTCGACAGTCGCCCTGGCCGAGCCGGCCAAGGAGACCCCGCGGGATTCGGCGTCGCCGGAGATCACCCGCAAGTTCAACGTCAAGGCGTATCCGATTCCGTTGCTGCTCAAAGTGGGGGCATTCGATTTTGATTTCGGGATCAGCCAGTCCATGACTCTGGGGTTATCCGTTTACAAATTTTCCTATTACGATCCAAAGCAGGCGTTGGACCTGGCTGTTCCGGCCACCGGAGTCCGGTTGAATTACTATTTTAGCGGCAAGAGGATTTCGGACGGATACTACTGCTCGGCTTCGATTCATGGCATTAGCGCACAGATCACCGGTTCGACTGTTTTTCAGGGTCAGTCGATCGACCTGAAAGGGGAGGCGAAGGCCGGGATGTTCGGGCTGATGTTGGGCCACCACTGGGTCTGGGATTCCGGATTTAATATGACACTCGGCGCGGGCTTGTACTCGTTCAGTACGGAACCGGAGGCAACGCTGACCGGAACGGTTCCAAGCACCCGGACGTCGATCGCTCAGGTGGTTGATGTCCCGGTGATTAAAGCAACCATTCCCTGGCTTGAGGTGGGCGTGGGCTGGGCATTCTGATCCGGTCCGTGAACTGAGACAGTGGCTTTAACCGGTCTCGCAGATTTCCCATTTTCGCGACAATTTTCCGGATGGGCTCATTCGTTCCAGGGATAACAAGGTCCGGGTCGAGTTCAAATATCGGAAAGGCCAGAAACGGGCGATCATGGATTTCCGGATCGGGCACTCTGAGATCTTCCATTTCGATCACCAAATCGCCGTAGACGAGGATATCCAAATCGATCGTCCGGGGCGCATTTTTATCGAGGGAGCGTACTCGTCCAAGCTTTTCCTCGATTCGGCGGAGGACGGAGTGCTTGAGTTCATTCGGCGGCATATCGGTCTCGATTCTCAGAACTCCATTGATGAAGGCCGGAGCGCCTGGCGAATCGATTGCCTGCGTCTCGTAAAAGGCCGATAAACCGGTGATTCGCAACTCCTTGGTCAAGAGATGGATGGCCTTTTCGATGTTGGATTTTGGGTCGATGTTGGAACCGATCCCGATGAAGGCGTTGGATGCTTGCTTGGCTGAGGAATTCCGTTCGATCTTTACTCCGACAGTGCGTGCGAATCGAAGTGCCGATGGCTTTTCGACGCTGACGTTGACACGAGTGATTCGATCATCGCTCAGGCAGACCGCGGCGATGCGCTCGGCCAAGGCTTCGACGAGCTGATATCGGGAGTGCTCGGCGAGGTGCAGAATTCGTTTTTTCAGATCACGGTAGTTGACCGTGTCGGCGATTCGGTCGCTCTTTCCAGCTTTGCCGAGGTCGACCACGAGTTCGAGATTGACGAGGAGATCCTGCTTTTCACGTCGCTCTTCGGCGCCGACGCCGATCACGCAACGAAGCTGCAGGTCCCTGATGAAAATCGTATCCGCGTGCCCGTTATCCATGCCTGCGCGCTCCCTCCGGCGGATACTCAACGACGTGTCGTCCGCCATCGACATAAATGGTCTCGCCGCTAATGAAAGGGCTCTCGATCAAGAAGATCACAGCTCGTGCGATGTCCTCAGGATTTCCGTGTCGTTCGAGGGGGACCGTTCGGACCTTTTCATCGAGGTACCCGTGTTCGAAGCCAGGCGGCGGGAGGATCAACCCGGGCGCGATCGCGTTTACGCGGATTGCCGGCGCGAATTGGACGACCATCATCCGGTTCATTGCCGCAAGCACGTTTTTGCTTAAGATGTAGCCGACGTGAGTCCAGTCGAAGCTCGCGACCCGCGAATCGATCAGGTTGATGATCAGCCCGCTGGACGCGTGCTTTGCGAATTCGCGAGCGAGACAAAACGGAGCCCAGGCATTGATCTGGAGATTTCTCGCGAGATTCTCGAAGGTGAGGTCTTCGAACCGATCCGAGGGAAATTGCGCGGCGTTGTTGACGAGAATGTCGATCGGACCGGCGGCCTGCCAAGCGTTTTCGACAAGCGAGCGGGTTTCGGATTCGATCGCGAAGTCAGCGCGGAGCAGCCATGACCGCACCCCCATGGTTTCAATTTCGGCGCAAAGCGCTTCGGCTTCAGAGCTGGATTCCCGATAATGGATGACCGTTTGGATTTGTTTAGCGGCAAGCGACAATGCGATTTCGCGGCCGATGCGTTTCGAGCCACCCGTGATGAGAGCGGTTCTTGGAGAGGGCGCCATGAGCGGCAGGACGTTGCACAATACAGACCAGCTTTAGGAATACGCTTTGCAACTTGTAGCGTTAATTCACGGGATGGGAGATTTTTTATGAAGCTTCTAAATAGACATCTGGTTTTAGCATTGACCTGCGGAACTTTGTTTTCGCTGACGGCGATGGCACAGGTCGGCACGGGGACGGGTGCCTCAGGTACTACTCAGCCTGGCACGGCTTCCGGATCGACGAGTGTGTCGGGACCGGCGGGTGGTAGAAGCCCGGACGGCACTCAGACCCCGGGCATCGCTGGCTCGGACACGTTGGGCACAGACACGTTCGGTGGTTGTGTTTGCCCGGGTACGTCGGATGAGGGTGCGGCGGGCGCGAGGGGGCCAACGCCCGAATTTGGAACGAGCGGTATCGAGACAACTACCCCTGGCGTCACACCCGGCGGCACGGCGAACTGTCCATGCCCGACGGTGAGCCCCGGCCTTGGGACGGGCGCGGCAGGTGAAGCTGGAACGGGCTCACCCGGTATAGCCGGCGGAACGTCGGGCGTACCTGGCACAGGAACGGCGACGGGTCCAGCAGGGACGGGAAGCGGAGTCGGTACTGGAACGGGCACGGGAACAGCGGGGACGGGTAGTGGAGCGGCCGGCAGTTCGCCTGGCGTTGGCGGCGGCCCGGGTTCGACGGGCGCGATCGGAACACCTGGGAGTTCCGGAGCAGGGACGAGGTAACTTCTTTGTCGGTTGTCTTTACTGCTTACGGAAGAATCGGAGAGCTCGCTTTAAACAGCCGGGCTTTCCGGTAGGGATGGAAGCGACTTCGGCGGAGGCTTTGATGGAAGCTGCTGGTTTGCCAGCTGATTGATCTGAAAAGTGCCCCGCGGCTTGGACGATGCCCTCCATCGCTCCGACTTTTACATCGATTTGGAATTTCATCTCATCAAAAAGCTGCTGTAATTTGGGGCGCACTTGACGAATGTAACCGGCTTTTCCGAGGTACTTGGATACCTTGGAAAAATCCAGATAGCCGTCGGGCAGGTTGCGGTACCACTCGGGGAAAACGAAATCAGTAATCACCCAGTGGGCTGCTACCGCCGCGATTTTTTCTTTTTGAATTTCGACTTTTTTTAGGGCGTCGAGCATCTTCAGAAAAGTCCTTACCTTGCTTCCATCAATTTCAGCGATCTGCCGCGAAAGGTTTCGCTTCAGTGCCTCGAAAGCTTTCTCGTCCACCGGATTTCCATTATCAAAGAGGCGCCGTTGGAGGGTGATCGCTCTTTCTAAATCATCTTGTGAAATGGCTTGTGGAAGTTCGTTTTTGAGCTTTTGAAAAATCGCGAATTCATCTTTTCGCCTCGTCTCGAAAATGTCCATTTGAGCGGCAAAGTTGATCGGACGAAAAAAATCAGCATCCAAGGCGAAGCCGCGGCCATCTCGCATATACGGAGGAAGTGACTCCACCCAACCTTGGTTGATGTTCATCCAATTCGTTTTTAATGCAGCCCAGTTCGCGGCGGCTTGCTCTCGGGTCATTCCGGAAAAATCAAGCGCCCGAATCTCGTCATTCAGGCCGGCAAGGGCCGCTTTTGCCGTAACCGAATCGGCAACGAGCTTCTTCTGGTCGTTCGAAATACGTTGAAGCCAGAGGGCGGGTTTTCGTAATTCGCGTGCCCCCCAAACACCGAATTTTTCTCGAATTGGCCGAACGACAGGTTCGAGGTAAGCGCCGACGATCCCCGCCATCGGGCCCGCCACGACCGCACCTCGCAGAATACCCAGTGCAAACAGCCCCGCACCGCCACTAATCGCCAGAAGCGTCGAGCACACCGCCTTCACGCGGGGATTATTCATCGGCTGAATGAGATTGCGGTAAATGATTCCTTTGTCTTGCTTTTCGGAGGCGAGAGAGATTGTCGCTTCCGCCCAGGTCGTCGCGATGAACTCGGCGATAGTGCGATCTTTCCAGTTCGTCATGAAGTCGCGGGTGAGAAAGCGCCCTTTGTTCTGATTCCACCATTTCATGTACTCGTTTTTGTTCAAGTACCCGGTCCCGTTGAGCGCGGTCGTGAGCGAATCAAAAATCTTGGCAAACTCCGCGCAGTTTTCTGGGTTGAGCGGAGTTTCGGTAAATCCGCGCGACTTCGGAAGCGGCTGGTTCACCTCGGGAAAAAGCTCTGACATCTGAGTCGTCTGGTGCTTTTCGATGATGGCCAGTGCGTCTTCTGGCGCGATCGGGTCCCAAGCCCAGGATTTTGTGGGCAGCATCGGGAATATTTGAGCGAGAATCAACGTGGTCAGCAGGATTCGTCGTCCTATGGAAAGCGCGTGGAATCTGAATTTTCGAAGCGGCTGTTGCACGATTTCCCCCAGACTTTATGTCCGGTAACCAAGAGGACGGGTCCCCATTTAAGCTTACCGATTTAAGTAGATGAAATCAATCAGGTATTGACTATTGTTTAATAGGCGGATAACTCAGGGTTATTTGGATAAAAAAATTCGACATGTAATAATGTAGGTGTTTTGGCATCAACTCTCACCTCTCCGGTAACGCATTGTGGCGGATTATGGAGTGTTGCCTGTCTGTCGGGCAGCATAGTATGTCCCCTATAAATGAGTTCACGTTTCTCTCATTTTCTAGCGGCTGTTTTTTATTTTGGCATTGCTTCTGCGTTCGCGACGATTCTGGCAGGTGAGATCGATTCACCCAACACCTTGAAGGCCGGTCTCTATGTGCCGCGCTCCGGGCTCGTCGAAAGTCGTGAGCAGAAGGTTCGGCCAGTTATGGAAAACGGGAAGCTTGTCGGAATCAAGGTGGTCTACCTCCGGGCGGACTATTACGACGGGCCCTATCACTATCCGTGCGCTGAAAATTGGGGTGATCTCGCCTGCGTTGGCCCAGGGGTCGCGTTCGTGATTCACGACTCGGAGCACTTCTTATGGCACGACAAGTATTACGGAGTTTGGGCCGAAATGGGGCTGAAAGAGGCGGGCGACTGAATCGGCCGGCAATCACTCGATTCTGCCTTAAGTTAACCGGCATTGCGAATGCATCCACGAGTGTGACGCACTCAAGGAGGTGTTCATGCAGCGGCTAATTTTAGCTCTATTGGCAGGTATGTCGGTCAGCCTTCCCACCGCTATCGCGGGTGCGACCGAAGAAAAGGAAGCAAGCTCGATTCCTTCCGCGTCACAGAGTTGGGAAAATGCAGAAGTTTGTACGACGGAACAAGGCATGGGGTTTCGGCGCGGGACGCCCGCCTTTAATGCGTGTATTGAAGCCAGGCGAAAAGCTCAGCAGCAGGCGGGAGTTGCCACGTTCGAAGAAGGCCGCGATACATCGCAGGACGATGTGACTGGCCCGTTCAAGGATCCTACGAGTCAGGGATACTAAGCAGGCAAAAAAAGGGCGCTCCCTTTCGGGAACGCCCTTCCAAGTTTAACTTGGGTCTGACGTCAGACCTAATTAGAACGCGTGTTTTACGCCGATTCCAAAGAGCTGCGGGTCCGCACCAGCAAGAATACCAACTCCCCCGTTGACCGGATTGGGCGAGAAGTTCCTGGCCAACGCCGGTTCGTTCGAAATCTTCGAGAAGACTCCGTAAACTTCCGTTCGTTTGCTTAGCCCGTACCCCGCACCGACCGACAACTGTTTATAACCCGTATCGGCTTGGTCAACGCCAGCAATGGAGGTCTTTCCCGTAATGCCGTAAGCACCGCGGAAGGTTACGTCCCCCAGCTTGTGCGTCGCCGAAAAGAGCAGTGACTTCGACTTGGTATCGACTGAGGCCGCTTTTTCGGTCGCCGTAAAGGCAACGTAGCCGACGTTGATCGTTGTCGTATCAAAGAGCGTGTAACCTGCCGCAGCTTTTAATCCGGTCGACTTCGTGGAGTCATCGGCGGCGTTATCGTAATTGTACGCAACAGCCGCGTTCAGTCCCATGTCAGAATAGGTGAGAGCGCCGCCGTAGTGATAATCGTTCGAGACGTTTCCGGTCGCGGTTTTCGGAGCATAGTAAAGCTGCACGCCAGCCCCGAAAAATCTCGGACTCCAATAATTAATCGACCCCGTTTGACGTGTTGCCATCGGGATGTCCCATTGCATCCACCCCGAACTTCCATAGAACGGATCGGCAAAGGTCGCCGCAGTCTTAAAAGGGGTATCCCACTTGCCGAGAATCGCTCTTCCAAAACCGCTGTCTAAACCGAGCCCCGTATTTCTCAAACCAAAGGCGTTGGCGTTCAGCGTTCCAAGAGCCGCATCCAGGTCCGTTTCAATCTGGAAAATCCCTTTCAGCCCTTCGCTCAGGTCCTCCGACCCTTTGATTCCGAAATTTGAGGAGTAGCTGGCCAGTCGCATGCGGCCTGTAATCGCCTCACCGACTGTTGGAGTGCCTGACTTGATGGCTTCCACTGCCGTGTTGATGGTTCCATAGACATTCACATTGGCGGTTTCGGCCTTTGCTAAAGCCGGCGCGGCCAGCGCAACAACTGCTACGACAAGTAGCTTTTTCATTTCGTGTTCTCTCCTAGGTTTTAGTAATTGTCTGGATGAATAAGAAAGAAGCGACGAGCGATACTGCTGCAAGCCAAAACCTTCGTTATCAGCAATCCAGCGCACACTACGCACTTCCAAAAGAAGTGTACGGCTTATTGTGCAACAATTTTCAACTAACGCAATTCATTTCCTGATTTTATCGTCTTTTTGCCGCAGCACAACATGAGCCGTCGTTCGCCTTGCTAGGCTCATTGCTGGCGGTACACGCATCGGTTACGATGAAGTTGCCCAATTCGATTACTCACAGCAGGAGCTGGCATTGCAGAACTACGTAACTAGAACATGCATTCTTATCAGTCTGTGCGCGTTGGCCGGTTTCGGCGCGATGGCGTCCGCGAATATCGAAGACCGGGACTCCTGCCGAAAGGTAGTCCGTTCGATCGCGCAGATTGAAGAGGCGGGGTTTTGTGATTCCGCCGAAGTTCTCCAAGAGTGCGTTTCTGATGGCGCGAGCATCCATCACGGTGATTTCTTGACGAGCGCTGCCGGTGCAAAACGTGTTTTGGTGATGGGCGTGTTTCACGGTGATGAACCTCATACGGCAGCTGTTCCGTTTTTGTGGTTCAAGCGGTTAAAGCAGATCAACCCGCGAAACACGTGGCGATTCATACCCGTCATCAATCCTGTAGGATTGAGAAAACATTCCCGCGGAACGGAAACGGACGCTGACATCAATCGCAATTTCCCGACAAAAGACTGGGGCCGTTCAGGCTGGACGAAGAGACGAAATCCCGGCAAAGGCCCGGCAAGCGAGTGGGAAACCAGGTGTGCGCTGGCGCACATTCGATCTTTCAATCCCGACATGGTGGTGGCGGTACATGCGCCCTATGGGATCTTGGACTTCGATGGTCCAAAAACATGGCGAATGCCGGATATTTCGGCGTTGCCGTCGCGGCGTTTGGGGACGTATCCCGGAAGTCTCGGCAGATACCTTTGGGTCGAGCGGGGTATACCGGTCCTTACGGTCGAACTCCCTGCTCCAGGTCGCTTTGTTCCTGAGAAGGATTTGATTTTGCTTCAAGACTGGATCGGTACAGTGGCTAAACGATACCGAAAGGAGAAGCCTTGATCATCGGGAAATGGAATTTAGCATGGGCGATGGGTTTGGTTTCGGCCTCGGTCGCCTGGGCTGGGCAATCAGCCAGTCCTTGGGTCCTGACGAATGGCCCGGCGATCGGCGTGCCAGAGTCCATCGGCACGCCTTCGGCGGGATGTCTGCGTGGCGCCGCGAAGCTCGCCGAAAACGGCACTGGCTATTATCTCATGAGGGTGAGCCGCGGCCGGAGCTATGGGCACCCGAGGCTGGTGCTGCTGTTACAGGGCATCAGCAAGGAAATGGTGACGGCGGACGGTGCCCCGGTGCTATTCGGAGATCTCAGTTTACCGCGGGGCGGTCCCACCATGTCGGCTCACAGCAGCCATCAAACCGGCTTGGATGCGGATGTCTGGTACATGCGGCCGAAGCATTGGCGGGTTTCGAAAATTTCGATCGCCGAGCGCGAGAAGACGAGTTCGGTGAGTGTCGTCAATAAGAAGAAACTCGCGGTCAATCGGAATTTCGGTGATAAGCAGATCAACCTGCTCCGGGCATTCGCTGAAAAGCAGGAAGTCGACCGGATTCTGGTCAATTTCGCCGTGAAGCGCGCGCTTTGTAAAAAGATGCCGGAACAACCCTGGATTCGGAAGATTCGTCCTTGGTTCGGTCACGACCATCATTTTCATGTTCGCCTGAAGTGCACTGATCAGGATGCGACTTGTAAGAATGGTGAGGAGATTCCACCCGGAAACGGTTGCGACGCCAGTCTCGATTGGTGGTGGAGCGCGGAGGCCCGGTTGGAAGAACGGAAGAATCTGTTCAAACAGGATAACCCGGTCATGCCCATTCTCCCGTCCCCGTGCGCCGATGTTTTAAAAATGTAGTAAACTCAGGGCATGGCTCTCGCGACCGTATTACTCATTGTTGTGTGCTTGCCTGTTTACGCGGCAATGACGGGGCTCAGCCTTGCCTCAGACCTCAGCGTGCCCTTGACGTTCATCACGTTCGGCGCGGTTCTCGTTCACCTTGCGATTTTCTTTTTGAAAAAACGGGTTCATCCCGTCTCGCAGCTGCTGGTGAGCGTCCTTTGGGTTTTCACGCTGTTCGCGGTCTTGATTTCGTGGGTTTATCGCGAAATCACTTTGAGTCCGTTTTCGCTCATGTTCGCGATCAGGAATCTGTCTGACACCTATCACTCCCTGGTTCATGTGCTGGGTTTCTCCGGGTTGATTGTCGCGATGATCGCATGTGTTGTTCTGATCGTGCTGGGCATAAGGGCAGCGCAGGGAGCTCAACGTTTTCTCGCCTCGAAGCTCAGCGGCGTGAGGCTGACGGGAGCGGCCCGGATCGCAAACGGCGCGGTTTTCTGCATCGGAATGGTTCTGTTGATCAGTTCCGTCGTCCGGGCGAGCGTCCTGCTCGCGCGCGATCAGTACGGTCGTGTTCGCCCGAAGTCCGCGATGCCCACGGATCTCGCCGTGACGGGAAAGGCGGACGTATTTATCCTTCATATCGAGGGCTTTAATTCAAAGTATTTCTTCCCGGATGACGGAGAGACAGAAAAGGGGTTTCATCCCAAGGTGCCCCTGCCGGGGTTCAAAACGATTTTGGAAAACGGGAGCGGGATTTTTTTCCCGCTGTTTTGGTCGAATTCGTTTCCGACGTATCGCGCTTTCGAAACCATCTTGTGCGGGACGAGCGGCACGCCCGGCGCGATGGTCACTTCGCTTCCGGACTGGGATCCGAAAGCCCGGCCCTGTCTTCCGAGGATTCTGCACGAGGCCGGCTACAAGACGGAGTTTTTGTCTTCGTACTATAACTTGTCTTTTTATGACGTCGGCTCCTTCAGCAGGGATCTCGGTTTTAAAAACTCGGCTTACAACGACCAGCTGATGAAGCCCGGGGACCGCAAGTTCTCCTGGGGCTACGATGACTGCGCTTTTTACGAAAGGGCATTCGAGCATCTGGAGGCAAAGTACCGGTCGCCCGATCCGCTTTTTGTGTATTTGGAAGTCAGCATGCACCACGCGCCCTTTTCCGAACCCAAGTACCCGAAGGCGCATCCGTATCCGAGTCCGCGGGATTATGGGCAAGCTTATGCGAATTCCGTGGTCGAGCAGGACCATTGCCTCAAGACGTTCTGGGAACGGTATTCCAGATTTCGCAGGCCGAATTCGCATCTCTTCATCGTTCCGGACCATAGCGTCGCTCTCGAGAAGGAGTTCGATATCAAAGATCTGTTCGGGGTTTCTCTTCTTTACGTGCCTCCGGCAGGTCGGAGGGAGGTATTTCCGCCGGGAGTTCGAAGAGGAGTGAGCGCGAGTCAGGCGCAGCTCGTGCCGACAATTTTGGAACTCCTGAACGAGCGGCCCTACAAACACAGTTTCGCGTTCTCATTGCGCGGAAAGGAGCGCTCCCGGGGTGAGCGTGAATGCCACTACCTTTCGTCGCCGTTCGATCGGCTCGTCGTCAAACGTGAGAACGAAACGTTCGGGTACTTGATGAACCATCACAAGATCGTTCGCTATGTTTATCGCCCGGATCGGTCGGGGCGGTTGCGGCTGCTCTCGGAGACGGTCGAAAACCTGGTCCCGTTGGACCGGTTTTACGAACTATATGATTGTTGGGAGTGAGCATAGCGACTACTGTTGTCGGCAGTTCCGTGTCGGTACGGCCAGTGCAGCAGTTTTAGTTTTGAGCGTTTATGCGGCAAATCAACTATTTGCATCTTTTTCACTTTTTCGTCATTGCGCAAGAATCGCAGTTGGCGCGGGCTGCCAAAAAGCTTCACGTAAGTCAACCAACACTGAGCACGCAGTTACGTGATCTTGAGGAATCACTTGGCTACCGTCTTTTCGAGCGCAAGCGTGGCGAAACGATCAGACTCACGGATCGGGGAAAGATCGTCTATTCGTACTCGAAAGAAATATTCAGGCTCGGCAATGAGATGCTGGAAATTGCCCAGGGTTTGACAGCACCAGAGTCGTTTCATATCAGGATTGGCGCGCTCGACGCGATCCCTAAACGTGTGGTCTATGATGTTGTCTCGGAAGCAAGGCGAGCAGCGGATTGCACCTTCACGATTTTCGAGGACTCTGGTCCCGCTCTTGTGGAAGGACTTGCTGCCCATCGTTTCGATTTAACCATTGGGAACACGCCAGTTCCGCACCGTCCTGACCTGCATCTTCACAGTAAGCAGATTGCGCGGATTCCGGTTTGTATTTGTGGTGCCAGACGATTTGAAAAACTGCGAAGAGGGTTTCCAGAGTCCCTTGCCAATCAGCCGTTTTTTCTCCCTACTTCGGACGGAAAGCTTCGCAGTGACATTGAGAACTATTTTCGTATCGCCGGAATCCGCGTCGCTGTTCTCGCTGAAGCACAGGACTGCGAGCTGCTACGGCTTGCGGCACTCGCAGGTGAGGCGATGGTTCCGCTTTCGCGCCTTACGATAGATCAGGAATTGAAGTCGGGAGCGCTCATCAGCGTGGGAGAGATGCCGGATATATTCGAGGAAATCTGGATAGGCTCGGCTTCGCGTTTCATTGATCACCCGGTGGTGAACCACCTGATGGGCCGTCGCTTGCAGGCAGCGTAGGCAGAATTTTCCAATTAAAGTCATAGATAATATGAATTTTCGTATCGCCGCGAAGTTCACTATTCTGCGTTTGTACGGGAGGTAGGAATGGTGATGATGATACACAAATTGAAAGTCGGCCAAGTAATGGAACGTCCAGCGTATACGGTCAAGCCTTATGATCGTGCCCAGGCAATCGCGGAAATAATGCTTCGCAACCGGCTTGCTCATGTTCCCGTGGTCGCTGACGAACGGCTAGTCGGTTTGATCGCGTTGAAGGAGCTTCGGAATATTTGGCATTACGTCCATCCTGATTCGCTCAAAGTGGCGGACGTGATGAACGAAGGACCTTACGCGGTATTGCCCGAGACGTCGGTTGATCTGGTCGTGCGGACAATTCACCAGTTTAGGCTCGATTGTGCGGTCGTTGTTGATGATTACAAAAGACTCCTGGGTGTGTTCACCAGTGCTTCAGCCGCTGGCTACGCCAAGTTGGCACACCGAACCTCTGGCTACACCGCAATGGCCGCATGAGTGTTGGGCCGGGATTGCCCGGTCCGGCAACTCATCGACACGTGCGTCGCTTACTCACACTTAAATTCAACTTCGGTCTGGTAGTCTCGATCCGAGGTCATGATCCTGCCGATGGTTCCGGCAGATCCCAATACACTGCCAGCGCTGCGAGTTCTGGAGGGAGCGACGCCGATGCCGCCTAGAACCATCGCCGCAGTGGAGGCCTTCCTGACAGTATTTCGCGTACTCTCGTCCATGCTACCCGTGTACTGGGTCTTATCTTTGTTGACGAAGACGGCGGTCTTTTTCCGCTTTTCGCAGTATTCGTTTGCGGATTCTACCGCTTCCTCTTCCGCGTCGTCTCTTTCGATATCCCGAACGACGACGCGATTCAGGCCATTTTCACCTGGCATCACTCGAACTTTTGCAGTCGAGCATCCGGTACCGAGGACCACGCTCAAGGTCAGCGCAATTGGCAAAACTTTACGAATCATAATGGTTTATCCTTGCCACATACTTCATGCATGCGTCAGCACAGACGAGCTGATCAATAGAGTACTCGCAATAACAGCTAGTTACCGAAAACTCGAGGCCTTGACCGCGTCCGTGGGCTCCAGCCTTTTTCTAGTGCTGGGAGTTCTTGACGGTTATAATCGAACCATGCGGGTCCTACTTCTTGCCATGTTGCTCTTTGCGGTCGCGGGGGGCCAGGTTTCCAGGTCTTTTGCTGCTGACGCACAGAACTGCCCGCAGGCCATTCGTGCGCTGGTCAGTGATGTTGAAGCAAACACGATCGAAAATCCGAAGGCACTCAGGAAATACAAGTACCTCAATTTTGTAAAGGCGCTAGTTAGCGGAAAATTGTCAAATAACACCCCATTTGTCCGGGTGATTCCGACCGATGCTTGCAACCTGAAGTGCAGCTACTGTTTTCAGCGGAGCGATGACCCGTTCCAAATGAGCAAAGAACAGTTCAAAAGCTACCTCGAGAAAGCAAAGGAGCATCGCATCGGCATGATGACCTTTCTCGGTGGTGAGCCCATGACCTGGAAGCATCTCGACTACGCGATTGCTGAGGCGAGCCGGGCAAAGGTCATTACTGACATCACGACCAACGGAACCCTTCTCAACGCCGACAGTATTGATCGTCTGGGCAGGGCGGGACTGGACTTTCTGAATATATCGGTAGACGGATTAACGAAGACTGAGGTTTCCAGCAAAACTTCGATCGTCGCGAATCAGGAAATCATCACTCAGCTCCGGCTCGCGAAGGAAAAATACGGAATGCGCTATCGGATGAATTCCGTAATCTATAAGAAGAACTTCGACCAGGTGAAAGCGCTCATTGAGTTTTCAAAGGAACAGGATATCCCGATTTCCCTCGGTTTTGTCGTGCCCCATTCGCATGGGGATCATATCGCGGATCCTGGCATGTATTTCACGGAGCAGGATTCGGCGTTGCTGGATGAAATCATCAACTACGTCGTCGCGAAGAAGCGCGCGGGATATCCGATCATTGATCCGGAAGAGTATTTCACCGGTATGCGAAAGTTCGTTAAGAAGGAAGACTTCTGGAAATGTAATTACCCGACCCGTTTCGGATGGATCAATATCACCCCTCGAGGTGAGATCAGGAGCTGCACGAAGAAGATGGATGTGCTCCCCGGGTTCACCTTTTTGGGGCTGACGAAAGAAAAGATCGGCGACCTTAAGAGAACCCTGGACCCGATGGTCAAGTCCTGCAACAAGAACTGCTATTCCAACTGTGCTTTCGATTCGTACTTTTATCGGACACACAAAATCCGTGCGATGAAGAAATTGCTTGGGTTGGAGTAGCTGATTTCTTGTATGGGGGTATTGGTCCCTGGCGGCAGGATTTACTCTCGCGCTCCTGCGCGAGAGTCGAATCATTCAGGTACGCTCGCATCCTGCTCGCGGCATGAGAAAGCCCCCGCTACCATTCGAGAACGGGCAAAAAAAAACGCCTGAAGACTAGCTTCAGGCGTTCTCGAATGGTAGCGGGGGCAGGATTTGAACCTACGACCTTTGGGTTATGAGCCCAACGAGCTACCGGGCTGCTCCACCCCGCGACATAATGTTGAGTTATCTACGCTGGAACCTGAGGAGAAGTCAATTTAAAATTCTGCTTATTTTACCGATGGCTTAGACAACGGTTTCACGGGAGGTCTTTTGGGCCCGCCGGGTTTCGGCCCACGGGGACGAACGACTGGCTTGGCTTCTTCAGCTTCCTGTTTGAGGCGTCGCATCCCGAGCTCAGGCTGGTCCAAAAGCGCCTGCGTTTGCGTCGATTTCAGGTACTTGAAACGCCCCGGAAGGAGCCCCTTCAGCGTGATGTGTCCGATCGCGGTCCGCACGATCCGGTCCACGAGAAAGCCTTTGGTCTCGAGCAGGGTTTTTACGTCAATCGCGCCCGAATCCAGGAATACGAGCTCGACGACGGCTTTGTTCGCCAAATCATTCACCAGCCGGACGGAGTGGGGTTTAATGTGGCGATGCCCAAGCCGCATCCCGCGGCTCAACCGGTCGAGGGCTTCGGGCTCGGGATGACCTTTCACCTTGGCCTGATAAACCCGCGGAACCGTATCGCGCTGCTGCAGGTCCTGCGCGAATTTTCCGTCGTTTGTGAGAAGGAGCAGCCCTTCGCTGTTGAAGTCGAGACGTCCGATCGGGAAGACCCGAGCGTGAACCTTCGACAAGAAATCAGCCAAAGTCGAGCGGCCCTGCGGGTCAGAGAGCATCGAGATCACGCCTTTTGGCTTGTTGAAGGCCAGGTAAACCGGAGGCTCGAGCTGCTGGAGCAACTTGCCTTTGACCTTGATGGAATCTTTGCCCATTTCGGCCTTGTCCCCGAGTTGGGCGACCTTGCCGTTGATCGTGACGAGGCCTTCCTGGATCAGTTCTTCGGCTTTTCGGCGGGAGGCGAGTCCTGCTTTCGCAAGGATCTTTTGAACGCGTTCTTTCATTCGGTACTCAATTGCTCAGCTCAGTGGCTGGTTGTGAAACTTCGGCGGGCGGCACCGCGGGAATCAGTTCGACCGGCGCTTCGTCGACGAGCTTGTCTGCCGCCAGCTCGGCTTCCTGCTTCTCTTTTGCCTTCTGTTCCTCAAGGTAAGGCGTCGAGGTCGGAATGGAATTGATGCGTTCCCGAATCTCGCGAAGGATCTTCTCGTCTTCGCGGGGATTGTAGTGAATCGTCGTGCTGGTGTCGGACTTCATTTGTCCGACCAGCCGGCGCATTTCCTTGACCCGCGGGTCTTCATAATCCGGTGAATCCGGATTCGAAGACTGGGAACTCGGGATCATTTTTTCGATTTCATGAAGCGACGGCATCGCCGCCAGATCTTTGAGTCCGAAAAGCTCGAGGAATTCGGGGGTCGTCGTGTAAAGCATCGGACGTCCCGGCAGCTCTGAGCGCCCGGAAATCTGGATCAACTTCCTTTCGAGGAGTCCCCGGATAAAGTAGGAGGAATCGACGCCGCGAATCTTATCGACGTCTTCTTTCATCGCGGGCTGGCGATAGGCAATGATCGCAAGCGTCTGCATCGCGCCGCTTGAAAGGCGCTGAGTCGTGACCTTGGCGAGTTTCTTTGCCAGCGCGGCTCGGCCGGGCTTCGTCCGGAACTGCAGGCCACCCGCCACTTCCACGATTTCGATCCCGTGGTGAGGCGCTCTATAGCGGTCTCGTAGCGATGTCATGGCTTCCTGAAAAAAGGCGGTCGAAAAATCAGGTCCGAGCAGCTCCTGGAGCCGTTCGAGCGAAACCGGTTTGTCCGTCATGAAAAGAAGCGCTTCAAGACAGGATTCAAGCTCGCGAAGATCGAGAGCACCCGTTTCGTCCTGTTCGAGAGTGGCGGGGTTTTTGGGGAGCGCCGCGAGAAGTTCTTCGTCGATTTCAGGGGCGCCGTCCATCGATTCCTCCGATTGCAGGGATTCCTGGAGGGCGCGATCTTCGGCGATTTCGGCGGCTAAACGCGCGGCCTGGTCTTCTTCTTCGGCGGGCGCGGATGACGCCTGGTCGTCAGCGGCTGCTTTGGCCGTCTCCGCCTCGGCTTCGCTCAGGGCTTGCGCGATCCGCTCGAATTCAACGGTATCGTCCGAGAGAGTGAGTGGCTCTTCGTCGATTTCGTCTTCGCTCTCCTCCGCGTTTTCTTGGGCGCTCTCCTCTGAACAGGCGTGAAGCTCGGCGGCCTCGGTGAGTTCCTCGTCGAGAATGGAAGCGTCTTCGGAACTTTCCTGCGCTTTAGCCACCTCGAGTGTCGGTAAGCCGAAAGGATCCTGTACGAAAGTAACGATTTTCTGATCGGTCATGGCGTGATTTCCTCGTGCATCGGACTATCGGTGGGTTTCGGGGCTTCGAACCCGGATGCGAGCTGAACATTGAAGTTTGCCAGGTTTTCGAGCAATTCGAGATAAATTTCCCGGTAAACTTCTTCCTGATAGAGTTTTGCTTTCTTAAGCCGCGCGAGCTCGAGTGAGGCCAGAAAGGTGACCACGATCTCGGGACGGGAAGGCGCGGCTGAAAGAAGAGTTCGCAATTCAGTGAGCTTTCCGATTTGGAGCCGGTGACCGAATTCGACAATTTTGTCGGTCAGCGAAACAGTTTCCTTTTTCAGGACCTGCTTGCGTTTTCTCGCCCGAACCAGGAGGTCCTGATAGGTCAGAGTCAGGGTGCTGACGTCCATTTCCTTCCAGACTCTTTCAACGGGAGGTTTACGGTTTTGGCGGACAAAAACGTCTTCCCCCAGGAGCGGCAGCTGCGCCAGGCTTTCGCCCGCGGCGAGAAAGCGCTGATGCTCGATCAATTGCCTGACCAGGTCTTCTTGGGATAATTCTTCGTCCTCAAGCGGCTGTCCATTTGCGTCGGTTTTTCCTTCCTGCGGAAGGAGAACTTTGCTTTTCCAATGGAGGAGGGTGGCCGCCATCACCAGAAATTCACTCGCGGTGTCGAAATTGAGTTCCTGCATGAGCCGCACGTACGAGAGGTACTGATCGGTGATCTTCGAGATCGATACCTTGGAGACATCTAGCTCATGGCTCTGAATCAAATAAAGCAATAAATCGAGCGGGCCTTCGAAGGTGTCCAGACGAACGGTGATGGGAACACGTGTGGCCAATTCAGTACTCCTGCGGTTGATCTGTGTTGAACCCCCCGATCATAGCCAAGAGAAACGATAAGGCAAGCCGGGTGCTCGGATTTATTTTGACGCACCGAATTAATTTGAAAATCATTTCACGAATCGGAGGGGGCAGCTTACTATGAATTAATCTTAACGAGGGAGAGATTCGCAATGAAACACCTGATTGGCCTGATTGGAACGACTGCTCTGACGGCTGTCTTCGCTATAGTTTTGAGCTCGGGCATAGCTTTTGGCGATGAGCAGCCCGATGAACGAAAAGCCGGCAATGCGTTCAAAGATGCGCGAATGGAATTTGAAAAGCAGCAGCGCCAGCAACGTTGGGAATTTGAAGATAATCTGATGAATCAGGAACGTCAGTTTCAGGATCAACTACAAAAGGAACGCCGGGAATTCGAACTGAAGTACGAAGCCGATCTGCAGAACGCCTCTGATCCGAGCGCCCGGGAAGCTCTCCAGAATAGCAGGCGGGAACAGGAAAAGGTCTGGCGTACGAAACGGAACGAGCAACGCGCGACCAGGGATGCTGAACGAAAAGCTTTCCGGCAGAAAATGGAAGCCGAACGTAAGGCGTTTCGCGAAAAAATGGAAACGGAACGTAAGGCACTGCGCGAGCAAAGAGAAACGGAACGTAAGGCACAGCGCGCGGCGCCTAAAGAATAACACCTGAGTATCTATTGCGGGGGCATCGGGAAAGCCGGTGCTTCCGCTTTTTTATGCGCATGGATCACGATCCGGGCGCACGCTTCGGCATCGGAGAGAGCCTCATGATGCTTCAGCTCGATGCCGAGGTGCTCACAGACGTTCGGGAGCTTGGTCGGATAAATTTCCCACGTCGCGCGTGCGAGCTGGACTGTGCACAAAAAAGGAACTTTCGGCGGGGTGATTCCGTACTGATCGCAGCAAGCCAGCAGCACCCGGCGATCAAAGCTCGCATTGTGGGCGGCGACGAAGTCGATATCCTCGAAGTAGCCGGCTACCTTTGGCCAGAGTTCCCCGAAGCAAGGCTGCGCGGCGACGTGTGCGCGCGTGATCCCGTGAATGTAGGTGAACATGAAGTCAGGCTTTTTTGATCGTTGGCCCGATTTCCCTGACGGCGGTTTGATCAGGAAATGTTCGCGGCCGACGATTCGGTGATCGGTGACTTTGACCAGTCCGATCGCGCAGGCGCTTTCGGCTCGAATATCGGCGGTTTCAAAGTCGAGGGCTAGAAAAGATCGCGGGGACATGCATGACTCCGGTTAAACAAGACCAATGCGGCGATAGACTTCCTTGAGCGTCTGCCCCGCCCGCTCACGCGCCCGTTCAGCCCCGTCTTCGAGGACCTGGAGTAGATACGATCGATCCTTCATCAGTTCGTCCGTTTTGTCACGGATGGGGCCGAGGGTCTCGACGAGCAGATTCGCGGTGTCGACCTTGAGATGGCCGTACTGCTTACCGATATAGGAATTCACGATTTCGGGGATCGTTTTCCCGGTAATCGCGGCCTGAATCGTGAGCAGGTTATTGATTCCGGGTTTCGTCTCTTCATAGGTGATTTCGGTTCCGGAGTCGGTCACGGCGCGCTTCACCTTCTTTAGAATCTGGTCGTTCGTATCCGTGAGATAAACCGCGCCGTTGGGGTCCGGGTCGGATTTGGACATTTTCGCGAGAGGATTTTGAAGGCTCATGATTCGCGCGCCGACGGGCGGGATATAAGCCTCGGGGATTCGGAACAGGTCCTTTCCGTAAAGATTGTTCATCCGTAAGGCGATGTCGCGGGTGATCTCGACGTGTTGTTTTTGATCTTCGCCGACCGGGACGAGCGCGGTCTGATAGAGGAGGATGTCGGCCGCCATCAGGACGGGGTAGTTAAAAAGCCCGGCCGGAATGTTCTGTCCCTGCTTCAAGCTCTTGTCTTTGTACTGGGTCATCCGGCTCAGTTCGCCCATGTAGGTGAAGCAGTTCAGGACCCAGGCGAGTTCGGCGTGCTGCGGAACTTGCGATTGAATAAACAGCGTCGCCTTTTTGGGATCGATTCCAGCCGCGATATAGCAGGCCACCGCGCGATAGGTTTGCTCCAGCAATTCCGTGGGGTCTTGTCTTACGGTGATTGCGTGAAGGTTTACGGAAAAAAACCAGCAATCGTACTGGTCTTGAAGTTTCACCCAATTGCGCAATGCCCCGATATAGTTTCCGACCGTGAGACGGTTGGAGGGTGCTACTGCCGAAAGCATCGTTTTCTTTGATTCAGTCATCAGGAGGCTCCGGGTAAATTGAAGAGTCGCGCGAAAACGTAAATCGTCAGTTTCGAGAGAAATTCGATGGGATATCCGAGAATCGAAAGAGTTCCCGTCAGGAGAAGCGCCATGAGAATAAAAAAGCTGTATTGGGCGATGGATTCATATTTCCGGGCGGCTTCGTAGGGGAGGAACGATTCAATGATCTTGCTCCCGTCGAGCGGGGGGAGCGGGATCAGGTTGAAAATTCCCAAAGCGTAGTTCAGGGATACCGAAACAAAAGCCATCGATACAAGCGGATCATAAAGATAAAACGTTTCTGGAACGGTGAGGTGAATGATGCAGAAGGCGATCGCCGAGAGGATCGCCAGGGCGAAGTTCATCCCGGGACCCGCGAGTGAAACCCAGAAAAGTCCGTGCCGGTATTTTTTGAAGCGATTGGGACTGATCGGTACCGGTCTTGCCCAGCCGAAGAGCAGGTTCATGCCCGAGAGCATGTTGATCATGGGGAAAAGAACCGTCCCGATCGGATCCATATGCGGAACCGGGTTCAGTGTGAGGCGGCCCGCGTCCTTGGCGGTTGAATCGCCCCAGCGATGAGCGACAAAACCATGCGCGAACTCGTGAAAGACGACAGCCATGATGAAAGGCACCAGCTGAACAGACAGCAATTGGATGCGCTCGGCGATTGATTCCATTACTCTGTCCGTATCACAAGTTTATTCACCCCGGGGGTGAAACTTGCGGTGAGCCGATTTGAGATGCTCCGGTGTGACGTGGGCGTAAATCTGGGTCGTCGAAAGGTCGGAATGGCCGAGAAGCATTTGAAGCGAACGCAGATTCATCCCCGACTGTAGGAGGTGCGTCGCGAAGGAATGGCGAATGCCGTGGGGAGAAATCGCGATCGGAATTTTCGCTGCGATCGCGAGCGCTTTGAGCGTTTTCCAGAAAGCCTGCCGGGTCAGTGCGAACCCCCTGCGGTTCACGAAAAGATGGTCGTCGATCGGATTGAGTGCCGCCCGGTGTTCGCGAACGTAGCCAGCGACGCGTTCGCCGGCAATCGGCGCGAAGGGCGTGATCCTCTGCTTATTGCCCTTGCCGGTAACGCGGACATAGCCGGCTTCTATGTCAAGCTGGTGGGTGGTCAGTCCCACGAGTTCTGAAACACGGAGTCCGGTGGCGTAAAGGAGGTAAATCATCGCCCGGTCGCGCGAGCGGAGATGTTCGCCGCCCGCGGTCGGGTAGGGCAGCCCGGCTTCGGCTGCTTGGAGCAAGGCGGAAGTCTGCTCGTTCGTCAGAAATTTCGGCAGCCGCTTGATCTGGGAAGGGGCCTTGAGGCTCTCGGCCGGATTCTCGCGTAATCCGCGCTCCAGGCAGCAGAATTTGAAAAACTGCCGGAACGCGCTGATTTTTCTGGCGATAGAAGACGGCTTTTGGCCTTCTGCCGTCAGACGCCGGACGAACTCGCTGATATGGTCCGGAGTTATGGCAGTGAGCTCGAGTGCCGGTGGCAGGGTGCTCGCGAACTGATGGAGATCCCGTTGATAGGCTTCGACGGTCTTATCCGCGGCACCGCGATCGATGCGCCGCGATTCCAGAAAATCGGCGATCAATAACTTGAGCGCGCTACTCGCGTTATTTTCCGAGTTATTCAAGGATCCTGAAGTATTTCTCATAAGCCCCGCGCTCCAGATCTTCCAGGTCGCTCGGGGAAGGCTTGCGTCGTGGAGGAGCTTTGGGCGCTTCCTTAAAGAGAACTTCCACGGCTCTTGTATTGATTTGTTCCGTATCCTGAACCTTCTGTTCCTGAAGCTGCGCGTACAATTTCGGGTCGTGGGTTTTTACGTCATTCAACGTCGTTTCAACCGCTTTGACTTCGAGGTCCTTGACCTTCAACAGGACTTCTTTCGGGAGAGCTTCCGCGGCAGCCGGAGTTAATTCGGCTTTCTTCATGTACGAGGCCTTCTGGACTCCGAGAAGATCTTCCTGGGTTGTCCTGCGAAGCTCGACCGCGGGCGCAAGCGGGGCGGGAGCCGCGGCAGCAACGGAAGGCGCGGCAGCTACGGACGGCGTGACGGCGGCGGATACCGGCTGTACACCCGCGGGTTGGGCGGCAGGTTTCTCGACCGGCTTGGGAGGTACGATGGTGGCGGAATAGCCGGATTTCACTTCAATCGGTTTTGCTGCGGGGGTATCGGCTTTGACTTCGACCGAACCACGCATGATCGAAATCTCTGTTTCGCCGTCGACCCCGTTATCGGCGATGTAGAAATCAGTTCCCCGCACGCCCATCGTGGCAGCCTTCGTTCGGACCTGAAGCCGGCTTCTTGGGCCGCCCTTTTCGATGATTCCTCGAAGTTTTCCGTACATGAGTTTGACTTTGGTGTTCGCGTCTTTCGAATCCTTGTTCCAGAACACCCGGTAGGAAGTCCCCGGTCCGACATTGAATTGATCGCCGTTATCGAAGACGACGCGGGCTTTGCCCTGGAGCGCTGTTCTGAGGATGTTGCCTTGCTCCACGCGATCGCCGATTTTCGCTTTGTTGTAGAAATAGTATTCACCCTCGAAAAGGGCGTGCGGCCTGGAATCGCTTTCCGCCTGGAGGCTTTTAGAGGGATTCGAAAAGACCACGACTTCTCCCTCGATTTGAGTGAGGGTTCCGACTTGCGCTCCGGCAAAGCTGATGGATGGAATTGAAATCGAGAAAAGAGCGATTGCGACGAGGCGCGTGCTGGCGATGCGGCGGTGCATGTGAATCTCCAATCATACCAAGTTGGGCAAGTTGAGCAAGTTGAGCAAATTGCAGCTTGTTTAATCAGCTCGGATCGTTAGAGTATAAAAGAATACAAGGAGATCTTCTACTGTGCAGCTGACAAAAAAGGCCCCGGCTATTTTTAAGTACATTGTGTTTATCCTAGTGTTTAGCTCGGCAAATGTTTCGGGAGCCGAGTTCGAGTATCCCGAGTTATCGGTCACTCCAAGGGCCAGCGATCGCCTGGAAATGGAGGCTGCCAAGGAAACTCAGAAGCGCTGGACGACCCATATTCCTATTCAAGTCTCGGCTTTAGCGACACTTACGGCGGGGGTTCTGCAGTTTGGCAGTACTGATCTGGTAAAGGATCCGGACAAAAGGGCTGGCTGGGCTGGAATTCTGGTCGGAGGTGGCTGGCTCGCCGCGACCGCGCTCATGGCGACGAACTATCAGCCATATGGGTCGGCGCAGCAGGATGTGAGCGCCCTTCCGAGAAAGAGTCAGCGCGAACAGCTCACTCGGGAACGAATTGCCGAGGAACGGATCAACGCCGCTGCGAGACTGGGGAGAAAGATCCAGTGGCTCTCGGTTCTGACCAACGCGGGCGCCGCGATTTATATGAATTCGAACGCCGAGCCGGGAAGTTTTTCGAAAGTAGTGGATGGGGCGACTATCGCTTTCGCGGTCGCGCCGCTTTTTTTCAGATACCATTGGATCGACGTTGCCGAAGAGCAGCGTGATTACAAAAAACGAATTTACGCGCCCGTCGCGAGCGCGACGGTTTTCGCCGAGCCCGGCTCAGGAAGATTGGCCCCCGGATTGGCTTTGGCACTGGCGTTCTGAGCTTGTGCTGACCTGAGCCAGCCTGAACGCGCCGCTATTCAGTATCGTTCCGTTTAAGAACGGCCGCGCTTCTCGCGATCTTCGGGATTTTTGCGCGTTTATCTCGGAAATATTGGCGAGTTCAGGCTGGTGTCCTGACCTGGCTCGGATTTCGTTTCGCGTGCTAGGGTTGGTTTCGCGCGGCTAGAGCTTCGCTTCGCGCCCTGAAAATATTCGTCATCTGAGGCGGAATTGCCGACATTTTTCTTTGTGAACAGAAGCGGTCGCTTGTTGTTTCATCGGCCTTTGGGCAAAAATTTGAGGTGCCCCAGGGGGCGTATAGCGGCAAGACTCGCTTTTGCCAACTCTGGGTTTGCACCTGAATCGGGCGGCGCGGTTATGTCGGGCTACGGCCGGCTTTCGAGCGTTTCCACTCGGGTCACTTGGGATCGGGTTGTGAGGAGCTGGATTTTCGAAAGGCCCAGGAGAACTATCAGGAGGAGCAGGGAATAAAGCCTAGTCGTACCAACCCTGGGAATCGGCGTGGAGCTTGGGTATCTGTTCTATCGCGGACCCGGATCGGTTCGACCGAAATGATGGAACCGTGGTGCTGTTTATTTGCACGACCGTCACAATCACTCTGTTTGTCTTATAAGGATTGTGAAAAACCTCGGCGCGTTTCTGCACTGCACTGGGCATTAGTCAGTGCTTATTGCATATCAATGCATGAGGGGCATTATTGATAATGAGTTATTGCCTGCTAGCTATTTTTTCAAATAGGTGCAAACGTTTGTCCCCGACTCGTCGGTGATATTGAAAGTAATTGCGCCCTCTGATACGTGAATAGAATATTTTTCGCTGTAAGTGTGACCATCCGTTACTATTTTCCAACTACCAAAAAAATCACCCAGCACCGTAGTGAACGGGTCGTATTTTTTCAAAATGCGACTGGTCTTTCCCCGAATGCCATCCGAAGTTGCTATCCCAGTAGCGGTGTATTCTACTTTAAAGAAACATTCTCCAACGATCGAGTCGTCACCACATGGATAGTATCCCAGGTTTCGGCTGCGCTTAAACCGCTTGCCAGATGTGTTGAAATACCAGCGAATTCGTTCTTTGTATTCGTTGCTGCTATTATTCCAAACAACATTAATATAAGGCGGTTTTTCAAAACAATCGTTGGAAACCATTAAATGGTCGTAGTTCGTCATCCAATGAGACGTGTTCGAGCACTTTTCCAGCGCGTAATCGCCTGAGTTTATGGGGCAGGATTCCGCATACGAAGCGGTTGAAAGCATCAAAATACAAAATAGTCCAAAAGCAAAATTCTTCATAAACGATCTCCTACGAAGGCGCCGAGTAACACGGGGGACGGCTATTGCCAATAGCTCTCTTCAGCGATTCAGCGCAATTGGCGAAACCGGGAAAAGCCGAGATTCATTCTGAGCTGGCATAATTGGCATTCGCTCATAAACCCGAACTTGCGGTTAGGACCCAAGCCTCCGTTTAGATGAGAATAATTCCGTGAACCTTCGCCTACTTGGTCCGCTGTTTCTCCTTAGGGGAAGCTAGCTTTTCCGCCGCTCTGCGAACTCGTTCTGGTTGCGCTCTGGCCTCCGACAACGAGAGCAGCGCCTGAACGCGCCAATATTTCCGGGCTAAAACCGCGAAAGGCGCAAAAATCCCAAATCTCACGGCGTGCTCGACGATTCTTGCAGTTACAATACGTTCTTGTTTCGTTTAAGAACGGCTGCGCTTCTCGCGATCTTCGGGCTTTTCGCGCGTTCTATCTCGGAAATATTGGCGCGTTCAGGCTAGACCCCCGCATATCCACGCGCTGCTCGCATCTTTTTTGCCTGGTATCTCCCTGGGTTAGACCCCTGGCGGTAGCCAGATCGGCAGGAACGGACTCACGGCGGCGCGGCCCAGCCGCCGAGTGGAATTACTCTGAGCCCCGCGGCTTTCGCTCTCCTCGTGAGGAGGCCCGCCGCCTCGAAGAGATTCTTGATGAAGTATTGTTCCAGGTTGGCGAGTTGACGTCCCCACGTCACGATCCGCGTGTAGGCGAGACTGTCCCAGAACTTCCCGACGGGGTTGCCCTTCTTCGCGCCCGTCACGATCGAGGCGACAGTGCCCGTGAGTTCGCGGAGAAAGTTCTGAAACCCCGTTCGCGTCCGCGTTTTTACGAGCAGATGCAAGTGGTTGCCGACGTTCGAATAGCGCCAGAGCTGCACGCCGTGACGTCGAGCGATCTTTTGCGCCGCCCGATCTATGTGCTCGACATGGCGCGGGTGAAGCATGGACCACGGCCCCTTCGCGCGTGAGGACCGAATGACGAGGTGAACGGGGGATTTTAAGTCGATTGGCCGCCTGGTTTTTCGGATCCCTTTGGAATGGTTTCCCCCGTGTTCTCGTTTACCGGGCGGGAGTAAGGAGAGTTGTCGCGCGCGCATGGGTTCGCGTGAAATATCATCGGGGCAATGCCAACGCAAGCTAAATTACCCGGGGGTGGATTTAGATCTGAAGTGCAACAGTTTTTGAGTGGAGATCTCTGGGGGCTTATTAAAATGAACTTCCCAAGGAGTCAAATAGCCAAGGCACTTCTCGGGGCCATGATTGAGCATGGGCTCAATTCTTTGGAAGTAAATGGTGAACGAGAGCTGAAGACCTGAGGGCTGGGACCTGGTGAACAGCAAACCTCGCAAAACGTGACGGGTGGGTGAGGTGCTGGCGCCGTTTTCGCGACGGAATCAGAGGAGCCCCCACCGGGAGCAAGGTCAACGTGATCGCGGCGATTGTTCCGGTGCGGCGCATGGCTCGTGAGAAATGTAAACCGCTCAGACATGCAGCTTTTGAAACGAATTATCAAAAGAAAGCCTGGATTCGCCAAAACGCGCCTTTCCGAGCTCGATGAGAGGAGATTCCAGTAATCGATAGTTCAGTTCCGTAAGAACAACTAACGCCACAAGAAAAATGCCCAATTCAGTCATCGCGGGAAACCAGGTCTCCCAAGCGACGGTCCGCTCCATTCCGAGAACTCTGTAGCGCCCCTCGCGAACCGCAAGAATGATCGGCACATGAATCAAGTAAAGCGTGTATGAACGTCGGCCGATGGCTGCAAATCCTTTTCGGAAATAGCTCGGGCATGGGATCACTTGCATTCCAGCACTCGCCAGCGCGACGAGCAGCGCTGATGTCACCGCAAATGACAGGTACCCGAAGTAAACCACCTGATCCCGATCGAAGAGTGATGGCGAGATCCACAGATAGGCTACTGCCAGAATAACGAGCACCCGAATGCTCAGCCAGAGGCCATGAGCAGACAAATAGGTCTTGGACCACAGCTGAATCTGAGCGGCCATGAGCCCTAGAATACTCCCCAATGCGAGGCCGTCGAACCTGAAGTGCGTCAGAAAGGAGATTTCTCCGAATCCTGCTCCCGTTTTCCACGCATGTGCCCGGTTCACGAAGCACAACGCCGCAATGAACAGCAGGCCGGCGATCCGGCTGATTCTGCCGTGGATGATCAGCAGAAAAAGGGGAAGAAACAAATAGTAATGCTCTTCAACCGCAAGACTCCAGAAATGACTGATATTCCCAAATCCCGTCGAAACGGCGAAGTAGTTATACTGAAAACGAACCACCGCGAGGGCCTCGCTGAGAAGCTCAGACGGCGATCCGAATCCGCCGCCGCGATTGAAATGAAGTGATGCAATAGCCGGAATGAAAGCCCAGAGCCAAGCCGGAGGCAGAATGCGAACCAGTCGCCTCTGACAATAACGAAAGGCCAAATGCAAGCGGACCTTGAGGCTTGCATCCTTTCCGGCGTGATCCAGCCATGAAGCAAAGGACCTCGTGACCAGAAAACCTGAAATAACAAAGAACAGGTCCACGCCAGTCCACCCTTGTTTCAAAAAGTCAGGAACAAAACCCTTGAGAGTTACGCGTCCGAGATGATGGACAATGACCAAGATGATCGCGAGCGCTCTTAGAAAATCAAGCTCATCGCTTCGATGGCCGGATTGCGCCATTGGAAAACGACGTTCAGTTCCGTTTTTTGGCCGCACCCGTACTGTCGGTCGCGGTGGCGGCGGAGCTGGTTGCGGGGCTAGCCATTTTCGTCGCGAAGGCGATCGCGGACTTGCTGTCCAACGCAAGGCCTTTGGCTGAAACTCCGTAGCGATAACCCTGAGTGAAGTTTTCTACGGAGCCCGGTCCCTTCGAGAGAATCTGTTCGGCAAGTTCGAGGGCTTGTCCTGTCGTCAGCGCGGGCCCTTTGCTCGAACGAAGGAATTCGAAAGCCTCGTTGAAGGGTTTCGCGATTCCACCGCCCCAGGATTGACCATAGCGGGTTAAACGCGTCGCGAACGCACCACATTGAGGTTTGGGGAGATTCAAATTCTTCGTGTTGACGCAAAACTTCACCAGTCGTTCGAAATCTTTTCGGACGGGGTCGAGGTTGCCTTCGAATTCGCTCGAGAGCGCTCGCGCCATTTTGAGGGAAGCCGAAAAATCGAGGTCCAGTCCCTCTTCGACAAACGCCTGCTTGAATACCGTGATGAAGGTATCTGTTTCGGCGTTGGACTTCTGCGCGAATTCGAGTCCATTGCTGATCGCGTCCCTTCCTGTCAGTCCGGAATGGGTCAGGAGAGAAGTGACTTTAATGAATCGCTTTGCGGCATCCGTGCAGCCGGCTGAAACTTCCGTCGCGACTTTTTGCGCATCCTTGTCGAGAAGCGCGAGATCCGAGCGCGCCCGCATGAATTCGAGGGCAGTGATGTATTCCTTGGCGGTCGTGCAGACGGGCGCCGGAGAAGACGCGGGCTTGGGGTTTGCGTCGGCAGCGTGGGATGCCGAAGCGTTCAGGTTTTGAATCGTAAGAAGAAAGCAGAGCGCCGACAGAAACGGGCCGTTTAAGATTTTCATAGGACCTCAATTATCAACGATGACCGGCAATTCCGGAATCGGATTTCTCTGACTTAATGCGTCACGCCCTGTGGCGCAGCTCACGCTGCCGGCGCCCCGTTTCAAGCGTTCCCCCGTCTGCCCGCCCGCCTCTTTGAACTCGCGTTTGGATGTCATTTTCAGATATGAAGGGGCCAAACCATAAAGGACTATTCATGCAAAGAGTTCAGTTTGCTCTTACCGAAGTCCCAGGTCAGGCCATTCAGCCAGCTCATGACGATTTGAAAGCCGCTATCCAAGTCATCGGGAACCATCCGCTGACAAAGGCTATGTTGGATGCGTTCAGCGGTGCCGTGATGATTCTCAACACGCATGGGCAGATCATTGCCGCGAATATGGGGTTCCTGTCCCAGGCAGCTGGTCTTGGCTCCAGTGAAATTCTCGGCAAGCGGATTGGCGAAGTCGTTCAGTGCACGAATGCGGCGAAGTCCCCTGGGGGGTGTGGAACGAGTCCGGGCTGCAATCGTTGTGGTGTTTTGGGCGCCATTCGCGCCAGCGATGACGGCAAGGCGGTTGAGCGCGAGTGTAACATCCGGCTCACTCCAAGCCGTGAACTCCCCCACGCTTTTTTGGAACTGAAAGTGCGCGCCTCGCGCGTGCAGATCGGCGAGCATGATTGCACGGTGCTGGCGTTTCAGGACATCAGCGACCGGAAGCGAAGGCAGGCGCTCGAGCGCATTTTTTTTCACGATGTTTTGAATACGACCACCGCTTTGGCATCGGCTTCTTCTCTCCTGGAAAACAATCCGGTACTCGCCGACAAACTCAGTGGCCGTATCGCGCGATTGTCGAAACGTCTGATCCGGGAAATCACCCAGGAGCGCGACGGCGCATGGCGCCCGGGCGAGATCCGGTTTCGGGCTGTTCCGGTCAAGGAACTCTTCAGTGAATTGGAACAGCACTTCGGGGCGATTGAAATCGAAAGCGGGCCTGTGCTGAAAATCCGCCCTGATCATCAGGAACGGAGTTTGATTACGGATCGGACGCTGCTCCTTCGCATTTTGACGAACATGGTGAAGAATGCGTTCGAGGCGAGCCGCCAGGGCGACGAGGTGCGGGTTTGGTGTGAGCCGGAAGAGGGCGGTCTTTCGTTTAAAGTGTGGAATACGGAACCGATTGCGCCGGAAATTGCGGATCGGATTTTCGAAAAAAATTTCAGTACCAAAGCAACTGCCGGGCGCGGCCTCGGCACGTACAGCATGAAACTTCTCGGAGAGGTTTGCCTGGGGGGGCGGGTAGGGTTTGAAACTTCGTCCGAAGGGACTGTGTTCTTCGTGACTCTCTCTTCGGATACTGCGCAAGGCAGTTTCGCGGTGGAATGGGGACAGAACGGCTTTCGGTGAGCATTTGTTTCTCGACCGCCGCCACATGGCCCCGGAGATTGGCTTAGACGTATCTCAAATCATGTAGCAGGATCGGTGCTTGGGGCTTTCGAATGAAAAATAGGAGCGGGATCGCATGGACAGTTATGTGCGCAGCAGCGCTCGCGACCTTGGCCGCCCTGGTACAACTTGGTCCAAGCTCCACGATGTCGGGTCTGTTCATTGCGACATGGCTGTTGTTGCCTTATTTGCTTTTTGGTCGATATCTTCAAAAACAAAGAGAAATAAACCGTTTTGATGCCATATTAATATCTGTGGTTTCCGCATTCGGGGCTATGGGCCACGTTAACTCGGTTATCCATCCCGATGCACAGGGTGCAATTTTTGTTTTCATGGTTCCAGCATTTCAGCTTGTGATCTTCCATGTTGCGAAGGCGATACGACGCGATTAGATCCCGCTTGTTGGATGAATAGACAAACTTAAAATCGCCCCCGCCGGTTGTGAACAGAACCTTTATGACAGTGACGCCATCACGATAGCGGCCGCGATCCTGGCCGGCGGCTCGAGAGAACGAGAGTCAAAGGACCACATGGAAGCAGGTCACCTGGGTTCGGATTTATGAACAGCGATCCCAATCGGATGAGATCAACCCATAGACATAGCTATCTCGCCAACCATCCGAAAGCCTCAAATTAGAGCGAAGCAACCCTTCTCGGGTGAATCCGAGTTTTTCCATAGCTTTGATTGAAGCCGTATTGCGAGGATCACAATATGCGAATATGCGCCTCAATTTAAGTTGCCTAAAACCGAAATCGAGAACTGTTTTAGCAATTTCCTTGGCGAAGCCCTGCCCCCAATGCATTTTAAGCAGGTAGCCACCCAATTCTGCCTGTTCATTCTCAGCACTGGCTATGAAGAACTTGACAAATCCCATTGCAGAACCTGTTTTACGATCTAAGACAGCGAGCGGATAGGCAGTCCTCGGGGTCGCCAGTCTCTGGTTATTCATGGCTGTGATAAAAGCTTGAAGCGCCTCGCGCCTTCGGAGGGACCACTGGACATAACGTGTAATATCGGGGTCATTTGCCAACTGATAGAGTAGATCGAGATCCGAATTTCTTAGCTCAACAAGCCTAGTTCTTGGCGACTCAAGATCAACACATTGGATCGATTCCATTGCTCGATTATTGCTCCACAAAGAACCGATGGCCATCAAAGAAACCTCCGCACGCACTGCTGCCCATTCAAAGGGAGCAATTCCATCCAAGTAAATGCCCAGTCCCGCCAGTTCCGCGTCGCCTATTCACAATCGCGGCTTCGGCCCTGAGTGCGCAAATTTTGAATCAATTCGGGCGCGTTTTCGGAAGGGCAGAAAAGTTGACATTATTGACGCTGGGCATTATATGTGCTCGGAAGTGAGGTTTTCGATGAAAAAAAGTGTTGGTGTCCTTCTTGGTCTTGTTTTGGCTCAGTCCGCTTTCGCTGCATCATTAAACTTATCGTCGGGTGAAAGCGCAGTGATCGAGGCCAACACTCGCACAGTCGTTTCGTGCAATGGCTCCAGCGAAGGCACCTCGCCGACCACTTGTGAGAGCGCGGTGGCTGGCTTCAGGTTGACTCTTGGAAGCTGCTACAAGACTTATAGTGGCGGATACTGTGCTGAAAAACATTGGCCCAAGTTCAAGCAGCAGAATCCTTCTTGTATTTCAGCAGGTGCGGGGCCCTGCCTCGACTACTGTGGCATGACCTACGACGGTGGATACTGCGCTGAAAAATGCCAGTAGCTCGGGGTACTCGAAAATATTGGATTCTGGCCCTGGTCTGAAATGTGCGACCAGCGCTAGCATATCTCAGCGCCCCTAATCGGGCCAAATCACAGCACTTATTGCCTGCCTTTTTTACTCAAGTTTTAGGAGCCCGGTTCCGATGAATAGATGGGATGCGGTATCTTTCGATTCTAATCCTCTTTTCTTCGGTACTTCTGCTAGGGGTCGGCCCCTGTTCTCCGTCATTAACGGACGTCTGCACCCAGCATTTCCCGCGCTATGAGCAGCAACTCGCGACGGCCGCGGATGTTTTGAAAAATGCCAATCCGACCACCGGCCCCGATGGACGGGTGGAACCCGGGCGCGTGATCGCCTCGGCCACGGATCGCGCAAGTTGGGTCCATACGGAGGATCGCCGGGAATGGCAGTTCTGGGCCGAGCGTCTTCTCAAGGACACCCAACGTTTCATGGATGCCCTCGATCAGGACCCGAATCTATACGATATTCGCGCGAAGCTCAGCGACGCTGCCAATGAATTGGTCGCCTTTCATGGCTACACGCAGATGGCGCAATTCGAGCGCATGCGGACTTCCGTCGGTCGCGTGATCGAACGCGGGCGCGAGGCACGCGAACTGGTCTGCAGTCACGTCCAGCAGGAAACCGGGCGCTAGCTCAAGCACTGCGGGAACGGGCGGATAGCAGCTCAGAGCAGTTCGTTCACTTTTTTGAGCACCTGAAAAGCATCGGCGACATACAGCACATCCGCCTTTCCCTGAGCCCAGCCACAGTTCGCGTCCAGATTGATCGCGCGGCGTTCGTTGATGAAGCGCCACCCGACCGTGTGCGGCTCCTCGCCGTGGCAGCAGGTCGAGAGCCCCTTCTGGTGCCGCGGAGTTGAGCCGGTCTGGCCGACTTGATTGATGTGGCTCAGGAGTGAAATCACCTGTTGGCCATCGCCCGTCTGATCGACGAGTGATTTAGTGCTCCCGAGCGAGGCACGGGTTTTCTCGAGGAAGTTGATGATGAGGTCCTCGGCTTCCTTGACATGTGGCTGCCCGTCACTCTGCTTTTTGGTCCACCCGGCGCCGGTCACAAAGAGGAGCTTCGCGTCGGGACGGATAGTTTGCGGTCCGGTCGTCGCGGTTTCCGTGCCGAGTACGCGAGTCCGGAGCTCGGGGAGATTGACCGCGATGCTTTGCACGGATGTGGTGCCGGGCTGGCCCGCCCAGGGCGAGAAAACGCCCGGATCGAGCAGAAGCGCCCACGGGCGCTGCGCGCGCGTCTGGGTGCTCATCATGCGTTGACGATAAAACCACCGCTGGATCTGGAACGAATTGTTTTCGACGGTGAAGCCGGTGATCCGGCTGTCGATCCGGCCGTTCAGGCGAAAGGTCGCGCCCGGAACTGCCCGCCCGAATCGCGAGGTGCCGGCCGCGACCATCAACGTTGCCTGGGTCTGCCGGCCTAGCGCTTCAATAGCCGCGGCGTCCGTCGAATACCGGGAGCAATCGAACTCGGGCCCGCTGACGGCGAAAAAGCTCGTCGCACCACACGAGGCAATCGATCCGGCAGCTTTTTCGGCCTGCGAGCCGATCAGACCGACAGAGAGGGAGGACCCGCTCAGCTTTTTTGAAAGCTCAACGGCCGCGCCCAGGCTTTCGAGCGCCGCTTTCGAGAGGGTTCCATCCGATTCCACATGAGCCAAATAAAGAATTTTTTCCATTTTGATCTCCTTCAGCGCTCGTTCAGGCCGTGATCCACGCGACGATTTCACGCGCGATTTCGTCGACGGGCATGTCTTTTACAATGCGGGTTTCGCGCTTCTGCTTCGGCACTTCGACGCTGCTGAAGGTGACGCCTTCGCTGCCCACTTTCGCCGGCACGGCTTTCTGGAGCGCCGGCATGATCGCGCGCATATTCATCATCCCGACCTGCGGGTTGTTGGGCGGGACCGGGAGCTTTCCCGTGGCCCAGGCGAGCACCGCGGGCGCCCCCTGGCAGGAAGAGACCTGGTAACGGCCGCCCTCGATGCGTTCGAGAATCCTGAGACTTCCGTCACCCGGCGTGCTCAATTCGTCGACCGCGAGAAACTGATCGCAGATGCCCAGTTTTTCACCGATCATCTGCATCGTCACGCCCGCGTCGCGCGACGCCGAGGCGCAGCCGCCAAAAACAAGAAGCTTCGAGCGGTCCAGTCCGGGAATTTTC
>Ga0208375_1000521_pt1 | contig 54974 bp, 49 predicted proteins | sample RifOxyD1_FD_184038 | JGI IMG/M metagenome (GOLD analysis project Ga0208375, IMG submission 184038) | Soil microbial communities from Rifle, Colorado - Rifle Oxygen_injection D1 (SPAdes) | ecosystem: Environmental > Terrestrial > Deep subsurface > Rock core/Sediment | place: Rifle, Colorado... | reverse complement strand
CCGCATAAAGTGCAATGACAAACTGCGGTATTCTCACAAGAACTCATCAGCCGCTCGCGCGAAACGCGGCTTGCGCCCAAGTTCAAATCCAAGCAAAATGTAAAGGTGATCCGCTCTTCCGTAATTCACTCAACTTTGTCTGCTTTTGTGATCATGGCGGCGGCGGCCCTTGCACCCCTGATCATGAGCGGGTGCATGACGGCTTACAAGCAAAGCGTGGGCACTGATCACAGCCAGGTTTTCCGGAAGATTTATAAAACCGATCTGAATACCGCATGGCAATCCGTTCTCGATGCCTTGAAGAGCAGCCCGATCGATGTTTCCAATCGCGAAGGCGGGTATATCCGGACCAAGTGGACGGATAATACCGCTGAACGGAACTTCACCGATTCCTTTGGGCCGGCGTCTTCATTTCTCAAAGCTGAATACCGGTTTCGCGTCAGTGTCGCGAAAGGTTTCTACAACGGAATCCCGATCGTGAAAGTAAGCGTCCAAAAAGATCAGCGCGTCCAACGTGATCTCCTGGAAGGTTGGAAGCCGATCGAAACAGATTCTATCGACGAGAACACGTTGATTTATCGCATCGGACGAATCATCTCGATGCGCATGAAGATCGCCCAGCGCGAGGAAGAGCGAACCCGGATCGAGATCGAGCAGAGCGGTAAAGATCTCGGGTTTGAGCCGCAATAATGGCGGCACTTTTTGCCGATTTTCTCCGGCAGATGCTGCCGCCTTGGCTCGGATAAAAGTGTTCACACGAAGAGCCGCGAGCGAGATTACTGGGAAAATTCGATGGTATGCGCCTTGCTCAATAGCAAGTGGGGGCGAAGGAATGCCCGCTCATGTGCCCTAATGGGGAGGCAAGGGAATGCCCGGCGTATCGCCGTCAGACGGCGGTTACAATTATTACCAGCGAGCGATCAGTGAGCTGGAAGATGAGCTGCAGCACGAGGCGACGCGTGCGCGTGAGCGCGAACGCGAACGTTCGAATGCGCTCGAAGAGCGTTATCGGGCGGCTATCTCGGAGAGAGATCGCGACGTCGAGGAGACCGTCAACAACATCAAGGAAAACGCGAATGAGTATGTAGCCCGGGATCGCGAGTATTCGAAGGCCGAGCTCAACCGGATCAAGAACCAAACCTACGATCGTCAGGGCCGCTTTAACAGCGATAGCGAGATTTCTAAGAAACAGCTCGAGGATTTTCAAAAGACCGTCGAGGCCTCGAATGATCGGAGCCGCGCGCAGATGGCAGCCGCCGAAGAGCGCCATCTCGCGAACATCGACGACTTCTATAAACAGAACGGGGAAAAGACCGAGCAGGCCGTGCGGAGCGCGCGAGACACGGCGCTGGCCGATGCCGGCAAATCTCTTGAAAACGAGCGCGACGATGCCGCGCGGTTCCGCGCCGAGGTGCAGGACCGTTACGAAACCCTGAACAAAAGCCACATTGATGAGCTGAATACCCAGCGCCGGCAGGTCGAACGCGCCATTCAGGAGACGCGAGAGGATTTCGAGCATCGGGCCGATAAATCGGCCGAAACGACCGCGGCGAAGCTCGCTCGGCGGGAAAAAGAGGACGAAAGGCGCCTGACCGACGATACGCGGAACTTGAACAGGACTCATGCCGAGAATTCGCGCGCTCTTCGTGACCAGATCAGAAGCCTGTTGGAAGTCGAAAAGACTTTCAACAAAGACCGTGCCGCCGGGACGTCCCAGGCGATCCAGGAGCATGAAAACGAGTGGCGCGCCCGTGAGCGGCTCGCAAACGATACCTACCAGGATGAACTCGCCAACATCAAGCGCAAGGCGCACGAATCAGATCAATATTTCAATCATCTGAACTCCCGGAATCTTCGTGATAAGGACGGCTATTTCACGGGAGTCATCGCGAAGCAGAATATCGAGAATCGTGAAGCGCAAAAAGAGCTTCTTGAGACGTTCGACAGGGATCGAGCAAACCTCGAACAGCGAATGGCGGCCGAGCGCAAGCAGAGCTCTGAAATCGTGCGTTCCGAAGCGGCGGAAGCGAGCCGGCAACGGGCGGTGGCGCTCGAAGATCAGGCAAGGGCTTACGAAAACACGATTCGTCAACAGCAGGCTGCCTCAAACGAAACGATCGAGACGTTGCAGAGAGATGCTCGCCAGAAGTCGACATCCAGTGACACCGCTTTGATCTCCCCGGCGGCCGAAACGGCCGTCAGGCGGTCGGTCGCCAGTCAGTATGAGAAGACGTTCCAGGCTGAAAGAGAACGCCATGATCGCTCAGTAGACAGCGTTCAGAAGGAATATTCGAATCGATTGCGCGAATCGGTTTTGGAAAAGGACGCTCAGGGCGCGAAGATGGCTCATGACCAAATCGCGGCACGCCAGCAGGATCGAACTCAGTTTCTCAACCATATTCATGAAACGGAATTTCTCCGAGATACAACGCTCCGTGACAAAGAAATCGAGTACCGTCGCGAAGCTGAGAACGTCAGCCGAAATCACGCGTTAATACTCGAGCGGCAGCGTCGTGAATATGACGAGATGCTCCAAACTCAACGTGAGGATGCGAATGCCAGGATCCTGTCGATCCGGCAGGACGCAGATTTTAATTCTAAAATGGCACAGAGGGCTTTCTCTGCGAGACAAAATGAGCTAATTCGGGATTACGACAAGAAGCTCGCAGACCAGAAGCAGGATTTCGATGCCCAAATGGAAAATTTGAAGGCTCAGAACCAGCATCTGTTGCGTGAAGGAGAGCGAAAAAATCGTCAGCTCCTCGACGAACAGGCCAAGGGATATGAGCAGCGGATTGCCCAACTCGAGTATCAGCACAAGGAACGCGAGCGTTACATCACTCAAAACTACCAGGAAGACCTGGAGAAAATGAAGCGTTCCAATGCCCTCCTCATACAAAAGAAAAGTTAAAATCGTTTGCACATTAGGTCCTTCATCGAATACGCGGGATCAGATCTCCGCCTTGATTCACGATGGTTTGGATATCGCGAGACTGAACTTCAGTCACGGTACCCACGATTTCCATCGGGGTGTGATCAACGCCATTCGTGAATCGGCAAAAACAGCGAACAAGCCGGTCGCAATCATGCAGGACCTGCAAGGCCCGAAGCTCCGGGTCGGCAAGCTGCAGCCGGGCGGACTTGAGCTCAAGGCCGGGGACACTCTTTTGTTGTTCCCCGAAGGGGCAACTCCGAAGACCTCCACTCATGGGAAGATTCTCGTGCCGATCTCGGCGGAAATCGCTCACGCCATTTCGGTCGACATTCAGGTCGGCGCCCGGATCCTTTTCGACGACGGGAAGCTCGCCAGCCGCGTGTCCCAGGTCAACCCGCCTGAAATCGTGGTTGAAATGGAAGTCGGCGGCAAGCTCTCCGATCACAAGGGCATGAACCTTCCGGGGACTCCGCTTTCAATGCCGTGTCTGGCCGAAAAGGACCTCGAAGATTTGAAGTTCGGTCTCTCGCAGGGCGTGGATGCCGTCGCGCTGTCGTTCGTAAGAAGCGTTCAGGACATCGAGGATCTCAGGGAGAAGATGCGCAAGGTGACCAACGAGCCGCCTATCGTCGTCGCGAAGATTGAACGCGAGGAAGCGATCGAAAAAATGGATCCCATCGTCGAGGCGACGGACGGAATCCTGATCGCTCGCGGTGACATGGCGGTCGAAATCGGCGCTGAACGTGTTCCACTGGTTCAGAAACAGCTCATCCATTCCTGCAATGAACTCGGCGTTCCTGTTATCACGGCCACGCAAATGCTCGAGTCGATGATCAGTTCCCCGACGCCGACCCGCGCCGAGGCGAGTGACGTCGCAAATGCGGTGTTTGACGGCACAGACGCGGTCATGCTCTCCGCGGAATCCGCTTCGGGCAAGTATCCGCGTGAAGCCGTTCAGACCATGGTTCGAATCATTCTGGAGGCCGAACGGGCCAAAGATATCTATTCGCGCCATTCGATGGGGCAGCCGATGCCCGGCTCGGTCGTGGATGCGATCGAAAACAGCGCCGGGCAAATTGCCGGTTACGTCGGTGCGAGCGCGATCGCGTGCATCAGTCATTCGGGGCTCGCGGCCCGTACCCTGGCGAAATATCGCCCGGAAGCCCCGATCATCGCGATCATGGATAATGATGCCATGTTGCGGCGCTTGGCTTTTGTCTGGGGCGTGCGTGGAGCCCTGATTCCGAAGATCGTCGCGACCGATGACGTTTTTGGAATGGTTGAACACGTTCTTCTGTCGCACGGTTTGGCCGAAGCCGAAGATCTCGTTGTCGTCACGGCGGGTATCCCGACGCTTCGAAAAGGCACCACGAACATGGTCAAAGTTCACCGTGTCGGGGCGCAGAGCGAGCGCAAGTAGCCCTGACGGCCGGTTTCTTTATGAGCAGTACTTCCGAAAACCCGGGTTTTGATACTCCCCTCATGAAGCAGTATGGGGATCTCAAGGCCCAGGCTGCGGATGCGTTATTGCTGTTCCGGATGGGGGATTTCTACGAGCTTTTCGGTGAGGACGCCGTGCAGGCGGCACGGATTCTCGAGATCACGCTCACGACTCGCGACAAGAACAAGCCGAATCCGATTCCGATGTGCGGAGTCCCGCACCACAGCGTTCAGGGGTACATCCAGCGGCTCCTCAAGGCCGGGAAGAAGGTCGCGATCGGCGAGCAGATGGAAGATCCCGCCGCGGCCAAGGCGGGGAATAAAATTGTCCGCCGCGAAATTGTCCGAACCTTCACGCCCGGGGTGCAGTTCGATTTCGAAGGAGTCGAAGCCAATTACCTCGCGGTGGTGCTGCCCGTGGAAGGCGCGGGGGGTACTTGGATTCTGGCCTGTCTCGATGCCTCGACGGGCGAGGCAATCGCGAGTGAGCGTCTCACCGGCGAGGCTTTGGTCTCGGAACTGGGCGCTCTTCCGGTTCGGCAGCTCCTCCGGTTGCCGCTCTCCCGGAAATCGCAAAACGAAGCCACCGGAGAAAGTGAGCTTGATCATCTTCTGCAGCGGGCTGGGATCTTGCCCGGACTTTTGCTCGAGGATCTGCCCTCGAACTATCTTTCGGCTGAGCAGGCCGGAGAGGTGCTTCGTCGGCAGTACGGTCTCGATAGCCTGGGCGCGTTTTTGACTGAAGACGTCGCGATCCGGGCGCTCGGAATCGCCGTGACGTATGTTCTTCGCACACAGTTGCAGGAGCGACTTGCACATCTGCGACTGCCGGTACCGCTTCGTCGGCCCAAGACTCTCGTTCTAGGTCCTCGAACCGCGCAGCATCTTGATTTGTTTCCAAGCGCGGATAGAACGCTCAGTCTTTATGAGCTGCTCGATCGGACCCGTTCGGCATTGGGTGCCCGTCAGCTGAAGCATTGGATGTCATGTCCGCTCAAGGAGCCTCTCGAGATCACGTCGAGACAGAGCGCTGTTCGCGAGCTTGCGGGCTTTAATGAGCCTTTTTGTCGAAAGCTCGCCGCCTTGCTGGGTGAGGTTTACGATCTTGAAAGAATTTCGGGCCGAATCAATACTCGGCTCGCCAATCCTCGTGACACCCTTGCCCTTGGGCGCTCTCTCGCTACGCTTTCGGGGCTGGCTGATGCCATCGCCCAGAGCCAGTCGGAATTGCTCGTTGAGCTTAGAACGAAGCTGCGGAAGCTGAGTGAGGTTCTTGATCCGCTCACGCGAAAGATCCTGAAATTCCAGCGCGACGACGCCCCTCTCGTGAGTCGGGACGGCGGCATTTTCAATGTCGGGACTTCGCCCGAACTCGATCGTCTGTTCACGATTAATCAGGACGGGCAGCGCTGGCTTCTCGACGTCGAGAGTCGCGAACGCCAGGCGACGGGCATATCTTCATTGAAGGTGCGCTATAATCGCGTTTTCGGCTATTACATCGAGATCACGCAGGCTCATCTTAAGAGTGTCCCGCCTCATTATCAGCGAAAGCAGACGATGGTGGGGGCTGAACGGTTTTTCACGGAAGAACTCAAAAAGTTCGAAGACGAGATCGTGAACGCGTCGGCCCGGCAAAAGGCGCTTGAGCTTGAAATCTTCAACGAGCTGCTCGAGGAGATTCAAGGACACACCCCGGCGGTGATGGAGGCTGCGCGAGTTCTCGGGGAGTTTGACGCTCTTCTTTCGCTTGCGACGCTCGCCTCGGAGCCCGGTTGGGTTTTTCCGCAGATCGATGATTCCCTTGATTTCGAAATAGTAGCGGGCAGACATCCTCTGGTTGATGTCGCGATGAGAGGCCGGTTCGTTCCCAATGATCTCAAGCTGGCGCCGAGTTCGCGGCTGACCTTGATTATCACGGGCCCGAATATGGGCGGTAAATCGACGGTTATGCGACAGGCGGCACTCATCGTGATCCTCGGGCAAATGGGCGCGCCGGTTCCCGCCGCATCGGCACGCTGGGGGACGGTCTCCTCGCTTTATACCCGGATCGGGGCGCACGACGCGATCGCACGCGGGCAGAGCACGTTCATGGTCGAGATGAGTGAGCTTGCGCACATTCTTCACCACGCGGACGAGCGCGCGCTCGTCATTCTGGATGAGATCGGCCGCGGGACGAGTACCTATGACGGAATCAGCGTCGCGTGGGCTGCTTTGGAATGGATCTGTACACGTATCCGGTCGCGGACTCTGTTCGCGACTCATTACCACGAATTGACCAGGCTGGCCGACAAGCTTCCGCTCTGCGCGAATACCCACCTCGCGGTCGAGGGTGCCCGGGGCGAAAAGGGCGCGAATCTCAGATTTCTTTATAAGCTTGAAGAGGGAGCCACGAACGACAGCTTCGGTATTCACGTCGCGCAGATCGCCGGCTTGCCCGCTGTCGTGGTTCAGCGCGCGTGGAGCATTCTTGAGGAACTCGAAAAGCATTCGGGGCAGGTTGCGAACGAAGCGGGAGCTGATCTGGAGTTTCTCGGGATTGAGCAGCTTTCCCTCTTCAGCGCTCCCGGGACACGGGTCTCTTCTGACCACGTGAAACGAGCCAAGGAATCCACAGAGAAGGCTGAAGTCGCTTCTTCCGCTGAGCGGGTGCTTTCTGAATTGGAAAAAGTCGACGTGAACGAGCTTCGTCCGATTGAAGCGCTTAGTTTAATCGCGAAACTTCAGGAAATTTCTCGCGGATCCGGTTGAGCGTGCGTTGGAGTGCTGCTCCGACCGCGACTTCGGGGGTATGGATCGAGACCCAGCGGGAGGACTTCACCCTTAGATGAATGCCTTTCTTCTCGGCTTTCCAGACGTGAGTGGTTCGGAGGATTTTGTGCCGGGTCACGATATGGCGCGTCTGTACCGTTCCCATCGGGGTCAGTGCCGTCTTGGCCGAACGGGACTTGTCGAGTGCTCTTGGTTCAATCAGGTCCCAGAGCCCGGCTCGCCACTCACCGGGTTCACGTTCGCGAAGAAGCACGCGACCGTCTTCGCCGAAAATGCAGTGGAGTTCTTCCTGAATGGCTATCCATTCTTTGCGCTTCTTCGACTCGGGGAATTGCTCCGCATCTCCTGCCGCACAGGCGTGGCAGATGTCGAAGAGGGGGCATTTCCCACAGTGCGGCTGGCGCGGACTGCACACCGTAGCGCCCAATTCCATCAAAGCCTGGTTCGCGACACTCGGGCGAATACCGCGACGGAAGGATGTTTCGACAAAGGCCCTGGAAAGGCGTCGCAGCCGAGCTCTGTCAGAAGTTCTTCTTACTCTCGAGATCACGCGTTCGACATTTCCATCTAAAATCGGCTCGGGCTGATCGAGTGCGATCGAGAGGATCGCGCCTGCCGTGTAGTCGCCGATGCCGGGGACTTCGAGCCATTCCGCGCGGCTCTTCGGAAAGCCGTTTTCGACGAAGATCTTCGCAGCTCGATAAAGGTTGCGAGCACGTGAATAATAGCCTAGACCAGCCCAGAGTTTCAGGACATCGGCTTCTGACGCGGCGGTTAATGCGTCTAGTGTGGGATAGTGCGTCATAAACCGCTCAAAATACGGAACGACGGTCACGACTTGGGTCTGCTGAAGCATGATTTCAGAAACCCATACTCTATAGACACTTGGGTCATTGCGCCACGGCAGGATACGGCGTTGGTGTTCGAACCACCTGGCCAATCGGTGCACTGCTACAAAGAATTGCCCGCTCGTAAACTTGACAGACTTGCTCATTCCCCCACTCACCCTATAGATTTATTAGAGGGGCGGACCCAGGGATTCAAGAGGGATCTCAAGATTATTTCTAATGAATAGGAAACTGACAAATATATTTAATGAAAGCGCACCGATAGGGCGGCTTGCTTTTGCGTTGATCGCTTTCCTCTTTGTCTTTCCCGAGCTCGTTTGGGCGAGTTCGGCTCCTCCGAGTGTTCTGACTCGCAGTTTGAATGCTTTTCGTGTGGTGATCGATCCGGGGCATGGCGGTGCTGATTACGGCACGATTTACGACAACGGCAAAATTAAAATCGCTGAGAAGAATATCACACTCGCTCTTGCGAGGCGGGTTGCCGAGAAGCTTCGAAAACGCGGTTATACCGTGTTTTTGACCCGCAATGCGGATCGGGAGGTTGCGCTTCCCGCCCGAACTGCCATGGCCAACAAGCTCCATGCAAATGTTTTCATCTCGATTCACATGAATTCGACGGCTTCGCCACAGGGGCTCGCGACGGAAGGAATTGAAACCTACATTTTGAACAACGCCACCGATGAGTCGTCTCGACGATTGGCCCATTTCGAAAATGCGGTTCTCGGTGCCGGGGCACCTGAGGGTGAACCCGAAAGTCTGCCGCCCGAAAATCTCGACGTAGCGTTGATCTTAAAGGATCTCCGGCTCGATGCGAACCTTTCGGAGAGCAAACGCCTTGCCTGCGCCATTCAGGACGGCCTCGTTTCGGCAACATCACAGTTGAATGGGAGGCGTCCGATTCAGCATCGAAACCGTGGAGTAAAGCAGGCGCTCTTCTACGTGCTGCTGGGGGCGGATATGCCGAGTGCACTTCTCGAGGCAGGCTTTCTGACTCATCCACGGGATCGCGCTCTCGTGCTTTCGCCCGAGGGACAGAACGTCATGAGTGGCTCGATCGTGAAGGCAATCGAGCAGTTCAGACGAACTAAAGGGACCACGCACAGCATGTCAGCGCTGAGCAGGTGTAAAGTCAATTAACAGTATCCGTCATAAAACAGAACAGGGCATCCAGTAGTGAGTTCCTGTTATTTCAATAACTTAGCCAAGGACGACGCCTCCGGGTCACCATTGACGCACCTGGCATTACGCTTGCTCTAGATCACTGGGAGAGAGCTGAATCGTGACTAACACGCAGCATGAGTAGAAGGTCACGAAGTTGAACGAGTGGAGGTTGATATGAGTCGCTTACGCGATAAACGCGTTGCCATTGGCCTGGCAATCGCGGCAGTTGCAATCCTTACGGGTTGCGGAAGAAGTTCGGATCCTGGAATTCCAGTTCCAGGTGTCGGTGTGATCCCGGGTGCGGGTTACTCTTATCCCGGTGGTTGCGCTCCGCTGAATGGCCCCATCGGGTTCAGTGGAAGTAATATTTATTTCGATCGGGTTGAGGTGACTGGCGGGGCGATCCCTCCGATAGCTCGACATCCTCAATTTTCGGGTCAAACAGTCGGACAGATGACTGTCTCGGTTGGGGGCGCAGGCGGCCCTTTTACTGGGTCGGGTGTTGACGGGACGATAAGCATGAACGTGATGCCGAATGGAGTTCCGACCGGCTACTATCAGCCGGGGGCAAATTATTACCCTGGGTACGTTGCCCCGGCTTACTCACCCTATTCGCCGCCGGCTCCGACGACGGCTAATGTGACCGGTTCGATTACTCTGAATCCGACTACCGCGAATATGATCATGACCCAAATGGGTGGTTATACTTACGGGACCGGAACGGGGATCTATCCTTACACGGGTTATCCGAACACGGGTTATCCTACTGCCGGGTATCCGTATAATTACGGAACTGCACCGACAGTTCAGCAGGTTTGCGTGAGTGGAATCGCGATTTGGGTGATCCATCGGGAAAATATCATCACGAGTGCGCTGGCCTTCATCTATATCAATGGAACGAACCATGGATATGAGGTCAAGGTTGGAAGCTCGGGTCTGTAATTGAGTATTGGCAATCCTCCACGGCGGGTTGTTGAAGCGGATGTGAAGTGCGGTAGCGGAACCGGAAGTGAAGTAGGGGCAAGTTGAGCAGAGTGAAGACGAAGCCCACGTCATGAAGAGCTGAAGCAGAAGTAGAAGCAGAATCTGAAAACCCGCAGAAACCTTACGATCCAGGCCAAGGATCGTAAGTTAAGAAAGGGATTAACTGAAGAGTTAGTCCCTTTCTTAGTTTTTCAGTGGCTAATGACAACGCTCTTGCCCGTTGCCCCCGTGCGTATCTCGAAATTTCGAACATGAATTCTAGCGGATTCCGCTTGAAGGGATCGGTTCAATCTCAAGCTCGGCGGCAAGACCGCGGGATTTCCGGTATCTTCCTTCGATTTTCTGCCCGGTTTTTGAAAGGGTCTGTTTCGGAATCCGCCCGATCAGTTCTCCCAAAAGTTCATTGGGTTCTTCGGATGTGTGGTTTAGATCGCTGTAGAGTTCGAGTCCGACGACCGGCGGCCTCAGACCAACCGCAATCGCAATCGGCGACTCTGGTCCATTCTGGAACTCGTAACTGAAATACCCCCGATAGACACCTTCTTCGGTAATGGGCTGGTTTAGAGATCCGCTTCTCAGCTGGTGGAGGTGGTTTAATGCATGAACACGGAGATATTCCACTCGAGGTGGTGGAAGAGGGAAATTCGCTCTGATCTGGAAGTCCTGGTTAATGGCGACGAAATCGCCGGTTCTGCCCTGATCTTCCGAGGCGGCGATGACCATCAGGTGATCCGATGTCGCTTCGGTGATGCTGAATGCGTAATTCTGAGTGAGGGAATTCGAAAAAGTAAGTTGTAGCTTCGAGATCAGACGCGTGAAGTGGCCGAACGTGTTTCGGTATTGTCGCTCTGCGATCACAATCTGATCCAGTGTTTCGATCAGGTCTTGCCGGATGAGCGTTTGGACCGAGAGTTCCTCGTTTTTCGACGTGATGTTTTCTTCGGCTGCAGGCGGTGTGTTCAGGTGGCCAGACCACCAAACGAGCCCGGTCAGTAAACCGGAGAACACCAAAACTGCGGGTAGGCGCGCAAACATGCATCATCTAACGCGTGCAAGCGTAAAGCCAACATTGTTAATAATTTTAACAAAATTTTCTTTTGTTCTCAAATATCTAGGCGATACCCAGCTGTTAAGGTCGGAAAACGCTCACCATTGTCTAGACACTGTCGAATCTTTAAACGCTTCGATGAATAAAAATCGATTCTTACCTATTTTCACGACCCAGTGCGCCAGAACGAGTAGTAATTACCCGAATTCTGGAAAAGGGTCTCTATTCCACAGGGAATTAGGGTTAACTCATTGAAATCGCAACCAAAACAAAGTGGCTTGGTTATTGCTCTTGATTGCCGGGCTGCGTCCAAAGATTGGACCGCATTTTGGGGGGAGAATGGCAACGATTTCGAAGGAACTTTGTTTGAAGCTCGCCTTGGGGGGGTTAGCGCTCTCCGGAGTTTTGATTTCAGCTTCATCGCATGCCGCGACCGGGGCTCCAGGGTCGGCTTCTTTTCAGGCTCCTTTTTTCTCGGGAGTGGATTCGTTCCAAAGATTGAAAGACGCCAGCGACGCAATTTATTCTGACGGTTCGGTCAAAACGCTCTTGAAGAGTGATGTGGCACATTCGCTCGCGCTCAGTCAGCGTGTGACCGCTCCCGAAGTGGAAACAACTAAGTTTCAACATTTTTTCAAGGGTATCGAAGTGATCGGTTCCGTATCCTTTCATCACCTCGGAGCTGCGGGATCCCAGATAAGAAACCAGCTCGCTCTCTTTGACCTCAATTTGACACCGACGGTTTCTGTCGAGGATGCGGTCCAGCTTGCGCGAGGAATGGTTGGCGACCGCCTTGTTGATACTGTTCCCGAGCTGAAAATCCTTCCTTCGTTTGGGCAAGCTCATGCGCGGCTGATTTACTGGATCGGACTGGAAGAAAATGAGCTGGAGGGCGGAAGGGACATTCTCGTCGATGCCCATTCGGGGCAGGTGATCGCTGATATGCCTCGCGATCTGACGCTCGCGCCGATTCAGGTATATTCAACACGCGGGACCGCGAATATCCGCATGTCCGGGCCGATTGGCGGAAAAGGCATGGGCTATCAGATCCATGCCGAGGGTCTTTCGCCCTTTCGAGAAACTTCATTCGTGAGTGGTTCTTGTCAGGTCGTCGACGCCAAAAGCGGTGCGCCGCTTTCCATTAATCTTTCAGCCTGCGCTCACGTCGTCGTGAACAGCCGAAAGACGGCCCAGGCGGATGCTTCGGCCCTCAAGGCGGCTACGAACTCTCGAGCGGTGCTGGCCTATTTCAAGAATACGCACAATCGGGACAGCTACGACAATCGCGGTTCCGATGTCGTCAGTCTCGTTCACATCGGGGCCAAGTTCAGCAACGCATTCTGGTCGAGCGACAAGAAGATGATGGCCTACGGGGATGGGGATGGCCTGGAGTTCAGGGATTTCACGAGTGCCCTTGATGTCGCCGGCCATGAGATGACTCACGGGGTGACCAGCGAGACGGCAAAGCTGATCTATATGGATGAATCGGGCGCGCTGAGCGAGGCGTTTTCGGATATTTTCGGAAAGATGATCGCGAACGATGGCACCTGGGTCATGGGCAAGAAGCTTTTCACGGATCCGAACAGTAAGGGAATTCGGGATCTTGCAAATCCGGGAAATTTGACCGTTGACGCCGGTGACGGGATCGAAAAGCCGTACCCGGCTCACATGAGGGATAGATTCCCGAGTTCCGGCTCCTGTGGCAGATCCAATGACAATTGCTGGGTTCATGTAAACGCAACCATTCCGGGCCATGCCGCCTATCTCGTCGCGAAAGCAATCGGGAACCGAAAAACTGAGAAGCTGTATTATCTGGTGCTGACTCAGTACCTTCATCAGCAGTCTAGCTTCGTATCAGCGGCAGCGGCAACTTTGGATGCGTGCAAACAGCTCTATGATCGTTCGACGTGTGAGAAGGTTGATGGCGCGTTCGCGCAGGTCGGGCTGTAAAACTAGGGCTAATGGAGTTGTGACGCGTCGAATTTCTGGATAACTTCGACGATCTGCTTTTCGAGGTCCTCGTCGGTCTCGTAAACATCGTCGATATGTGACGAGCGCATCAAGTATTGAACGATCTGTTCGGCGATGAATTTTACCGGCTTCTGAAAGTAAAAGCCACGCAGGACGTCGTCTCCGAAGGTCGCTCGGACCACGGCCTTGGCGCTTTTGTATTGGTCACTTTCGGTGAACTGAGAATCCTGGAGAAGTTCCGCTTTTGCGCCAATTTTACTGAGAGTTCGTTCTCTCAGGTCTTCTTCAGTCAAAATATACGGACCGACTAGGCCGTATATTTCGTCCTGTACGATCTGCCGAAGTCGAACAGGAAAGGTAATCGACTTCTGGTTCTCGAGCCGGGTAATAATGCTTTTGCATAGGAGGCGGACTGTTTCTCTCTGTGTCATTGAATAAAGCTTAGCTCAAGTTCTTCCGGGTCTCAGCTTATTTTTAACTTTTCGTATAAAAAGATCGACCGCGTCGGTTGTATCTTTCAGCCGCAAGAGTCGAGACAGGAGAATAACGACCAGTACTCCTTCGGAGACCAGGAATCCCACTTTGATTCCTCGGCTGACCGGGAGGGCTGAGCTACCGAATTGGTCCATGAAAAACGCGTCCGGCAGCAGTTTTTCCAACCCGAGATACGACAGGAAACAGATTCCCCCCATTGCCATAGCAACCGCGAAATGTTCCAGAAAGGAGCGTATCAGCGGGAAAATCGGTAAATCACCGCCCCCGGCCCGGATCAGGCGCTGGAGCGCCTTTAGCAGGAAGGCCGCGTTCAAAATGGCCGCGATTGAGGTCCCGAGGGCCAGCCCCCAATACCCAAAAGGTTTAACCATCAACACGTTCAGGATGATCGTTACCGCAACGGCGAGAACACTCGAAATGACGGGGATCCGTGTGTTTCCGACGGCGTAGCACGCGGGTACCAGGACCTTGACCGCCGAATAGGCGGTCAGGCCGATAGCGTACATCGCGAGGGCTAACGCCGTGGCTTGCGTGTCGTTTGTTGAAAACCTGCCATACTGGAAAATCAGCTGAATAATGGGATAACCAAGAAACGCAAGCCCAGCGGAAGCCGGGAGGTTGACCGCTAGAACGCGTCTCAGGCTCTGGCTCAGCGTGGCCTGAAGGGCTCCCAGATCGTGATCAACCCACTGACGTGAAATTCGCGGGAGGGTGGCTGAAGCCAGCGATACGCCAAAAATCCCGATAGGAAATTGCATCAGCCTGAACGCGTAGCCTAGCCAGGAAACCGCCCCCGGGCCTTGAGAAGTCGCCAGGATCGTGTTCACGAGGATATTGATCTGCGTTGCCGCTAGGCCAAGGGTCCCGGGGACCATCATCCAGAGCATCTGTCGGAGCCGAGGGTCGCGGTGCCACGCCGGGTCTTCGCCGGTTCGGGGCTGCCAACGGTATCCAGTGCCATAGAGCGTGGGAAGCTGGGAAAACGCCTGGGTAATGCCGCCGGCCAATACGCCGATCGCCATTCCCTCGATCGGCTGGATGCCGATCCCGGGACCCCACCGAAAGAGAACGAGCGCACAAGTCACTCCGACCGCGATCGAGGTGAGATTGAAGAGTGCGGACGAGAAAGCAGGGATGAAAAATTTTCCTCGCGCGTTCAGAATTCCCATGAAAGCGGCCGCAAGGGCGACGAGCGGGAAAAACGGGAACATGAGCCGGGTCATTCGGACCGTCAGCTCGAATTTTCCGGGGACGGCATGAAAAGCCGAGGCGTAAAGTTCCACGAGTTGCGAGGAGAAAACCATCCCGAGCACGGCGATGACGAGAGCGGTGAAAAACAAAACCCGGAACACGAGGCCCGCGACCCGCCATGCCCGGCGCTGTCCTTCTTCCGATTCAGTGCGCGTGAAAGTCGGAACAAGGGATGCACTCATTGCTCCTTCGGCGAACAGGTCCCGCAGAAGATTCGGGATCCGAAAAGCCACGATGAAAGCATCGGTCGCATTCCCGGCACCGAACAGAATGGCGAATGCCTGTTCCCTGACGAGGCCTAGGATCCGGCTAAGAAAAGTCGCGGCTCCCATCGCTCCAGCCGCCTTGAGGACGTTCTCGGAGGATGAGCTCGATTTTTCGAGAGTCGTTGTCTGGGTATTCGACATAAGCGCGGGTCCTAGGACCGTACCGAGATATTAAACGTTTTTTCAAGCCAGCGGTTGATTCCTTCATCGATTTTGGTGCGGAAGGGGACGGCCATGAAGCTGAGTTGTCCGTCAAGCCGTAGAACTCCCTCATCGCAGAAGAGAGTCGCCGAGAAGATCGAGGATTTGAGCGACACCTCTTTCTTTTCGGGGTTGCGCGTTATGCCGTAATTTCCAAGCGAATACTTCGAGATCAGGCGGCCGATCTCGGCTGAAACGGTGTCGTAGAGCTCCTGAGAAGTCTTGCCTGGAATATGAACTGTCCGTGAATAGCTTGGCATATTCTCTCCTAATTTTCCGGGACGCTGATTTTGGCGAGGTCCTGGCCGACAGAAACCGGGTCCTCGGCTCGAACTTTCCATTCGCTGACCTGGAAGTCGATCGGCGAAGCATGGGGCACGAGTATTCCCAAGGATTCGATAATAAGAAATGTCTCATGAGCGGGAATGGTCACGCCTTCACGGTAGAGTACCGAGTGCACTTTGCCTGAGACGAGGGCCAGGGCACGTGGCTCGCGATTTTTCCGGGGCGCCGAGATTCGCCGGACCATGAGCACCCAATGTCCGATCCGGACCTGCCATTTTCCTTCCGGAACGGGTGCGATCGGGTATGCACAAACCCGTTGTTCCTGGCCGTTGCTGAGCTTGACCGTTCCCGAAATGCCTGGCAGATCGGCCGTCCCCCAGAATTCGGGTCCGTTTACCCATTTTATGATCGAAACGTCGGGTGAAACCCATTGGTCGCCAACGGCCCAGCGTACCGCGGGACGGGATTCGGGACTGGAAATAACGTTTGCCAGGCGGGAGACGCGCGAGAGCTGGATTACTTTGGGATGAAGTGAACAAATCGAGCCCAGGATGCGCAAAATCTCCGCGGGCGGCCGGACGGCGGGAGCGAATTCCTCATCAACGAAGCCCGCACAGAAGATTCCTTCCCTGACCCAGGGGTGGGAGAGGAGTTCGACGAGAAACCGCTCGTTCGTTTGCAAGGAACCGGCGATCCAGAACTGGTTCAGAATTCCTTGAGCGATCGTAACGGCCTGTTTGAAGTCGCGGCCTCCCACAAGCAGGTTGCCGACAGTTTCGCTTCCCGAGGGCGAGATCTCTGAGTTGACGGTGACATTCAGGTGAAGTTCGGCTTCAGAGCCCTTGAAGCGCCATTCGCGGTCATTCGAAAGTTCCTGGATTCGCCCTGGCTGAGGGAGTTGCAGAAGGGAGTCCTCAGCCAACAATCGCAAAGAAATTCCGGTAGCCCACTCCGGGCGAGGTGTGCGTTCCGGGGGAGGGCTTAACGTCCCCGTTTCCATGGCGGCAAGCTGCCAGCTGACGGCCTTGGTCCCCGCGACCCGCTCCCAGAGCGGGAACGCGGTGTTGAGGCGGGCCGAGCCGTCGACGAGGAAGGCACGCGGCCCCTCGATGAGGAATTCGAGGGTGCCGACACCGATGTACCGGCAATGTTCGGCAAAGCTGAGAGTCCAATCCTGCGCTCGTTTGAGGGCGTTCGGGTCCACGGAGATGGCGGGACAAACCTCGACCACCTTACGAAAGCGCGACTGCAGGGAAACATCGAGACTTGGAAACAGCTCGGTCCTTCCATCGGGAAAGCGGGCAAACGGAATGCTGATGTGACGGGCGCCTTCGAGATAACGCTCCGAAAATATAATGACCTCTCCGGTCTTGCGGCGGAGTTGCTCGATCCAGAGTGCGAGCTTCTTCCCGAGTTCATCGAGTTCGTACGCGATGCAGGCGCCAAAACTTCCGCTGCCCCAGACGGATTTCAGGACAACGGGGAAGTGCTGCCTGCTTTGAACCATCATGCGTTCGATTTCGCGAACGCTGTGCATGGGATCGAAACTGAGTACAAGGTTCGGAATACCGGATCGTTCGGCCTCTCCAAGAAGATTGAGCTTATTACTGAAAAGAGCCAGGACCTGAGTGGGCGGGCAGATGACATCGAGCCCGAACTCCTGCGCAATGATGGGAAGTTCCGGTCGCTCGGCCCAGGAACTCACGCCCGGGTGAATGCAGTTGGCGAAGCCTCCGGCCTGAGGTGACTCGCGCGCGAATCGTTCAAAAACGGCTCTGAGTTTCGCTAGTGCGTCAGGATCACCGACCGATGGAAGGGGGGGGTCATCATGATCCTTTTGAAGCTCGGTTTCGAAGCCCTCGTCCTGCAGTTCGCGCGCGATCAGGCTCGCGACGGAGCGGGAACCCAAAATAAGGGCCTTGCGCGACGGATGAGCCGCCGGCGGATTTCGAGCACCTTTCGACATATCTTTAAAGGTTAACGCAGCCTCTGGACAAAAACCATTGTGTTTGCTCATGTGGGGGGATGAGGGTTCCCGAAGAGTTAGAAACCGCATTCAAAAACGGCTTTCAGGAAATCTTGGAAAGGTTTGCCGCCCAAAAGGGTCTTATTCCCGAAGCGGGCTCCCTAGGCTCCGAACGCTTCCTGGCGCGCTCGGTGATTCCGCATGTTCAAAAGCTTTCATCACTTTTCAACCGCGAGGAAAACACGGCTGGTCAGGGGTCGGGGCTGGACCCGTATTGGAAGGAAAGCTCGAATCCCGGGAATCTGAGGCTCGCTTATTTTCTTTCGTTCATGCCCTGCAACCTGTTCAGGGTCGCTTCGATCTGGAGTGAGCTGGGACGCCTGGGCTTTCGCTGGCCCGCCGACAGGCCGCTTAACGCAATCGAATTCGGCGCTGGCCCCGCCGCGGGAGCATGTGGGATTGCAGCGGGCGAGCGATTTTCAGCGCTCGGTTTGAGTAAAGTCGCAACTTGGGCCTTGATCGAGCAGGAAAAAGCGGTCCTTCAAATGGGCGCTGATTGGGCATCTCACTATTTCGCGGAGCTCGGCTTTCGGGACTGGGGAACCCGCAGCTTTCATCGCAAGATACAGCTCAATGCGGGACCTCAGAGCGGATTCCTTCCACGTTCGGCTCCCCGGTTTAATCTCTGGGTCGCGAGTTACTTTCTCAATGAGTTCCCCGAGAGCTCCGCTGAACTCGCCGAGTCCCTGGTCCGGTCATGGGATCGCCACCTGGATGAAGAAGGTTTGGTTATTATCGTCGAGCCAGCACTGCGGGCGCAGTCGCGGCGGCTGCTGGAAGTCAGGCGTGAGCTTCTCAGAATACGCGAAAAGCGCGGCATCGATTGGCTGCAGGTTCTGCTACCGTGTCTTGGGCACCAGGCCTGTGGAGCCTTGGAAGCGAAAGAAGACTGGTGCCATGAAGAGGTGAGTTGGTGGCGTCCTCCGTACATCAGGGAAATTGACGAAATGGCTAAGCTTGACCGCAAGACCCTTCCGTTTAGCTACCTGGTCATCGCGAAAAGCCGGCGTGCTCGGGATCAGATACTTCCCGCATTAGCTGGATCCGGCGAGCGCGCGCATCGCCTCGTTAGCCCCGCCCATCTCGAAGGGCGAGACTCAGAATTCTTCATTTGTGGAAAAGAAGGTAAACGGCGGGCCCGTTACCGAGCCGAGGGCGATTCTTTCGAACGAGGCGATATCCTGCTCGGGGCTGAAATTCGGGGTGATTCGCAGGCGTCGAGGATCGAAAAAATGAAAGGACGCCTCGGGAAATAGCCAAGGCGTCCTCATGGATTGCCGCGGTCTCAGTCGCGATATGATGACGTGTGAAGCTCGGGGAAGTCGTCTTTGCTCCCGAGTCCCGAATAGGCGGTCTCCTTTGAACCGGTGCTTTCAACGTTCACGTGAATGACCACTTTGTCGCCTTTGTTGAAGTCAGCAGCTAAGGAGAGAAAGTTCTCTTGTGGGCTTAGCCGGTAACCTTTCGCTTTGAGCACGAGGATCGTATTATCATCTTGGCTCAAGGACTTCAGGACTGAACGCGCCTTTTTGTTTTGGTTTTCCTGATTCTGAAGCGCCACTTGGAATTTATGATTCGTTTTCACGGCGAGGGCGATTTCCTTGATTTTCTTCGCCTCCTTCGCGTCTACGCCATGAAGGTTGACGATAACCGGTGATGTCGTACGGCTGGTGCTGCTGTCCGTAAATGGCTCTCGCCGGCAATTGACCTCGCAATATCTCGGAATGGATTCGTAACCGCACGTCTCATAGGTGCTGCACTGATTAACCCCTTGGTCGTTTTTTACGCAACGTTCGTGTGTTTGACACCGATAGACCTCGTCGTAGCCGCAGATTTCAGTGTCGCAAACCGTTCGGTAATTGGTGAAGTACTCCGTATGCAGGAATACAAGTTTGCCCTTCATCTCCAGAACGCCCGGAATTCCGGGTTGTGCCTCTGAGGCTTCGATTTCGACGTATTTTTCAACGAACGTATTCAGAAACACCATTTCTTTACAGCCCATCAAGGTTGTCGTTATTGCTAGTGAGGCAAGTAGGACCAGATAGCGTTTCATGTTTTTCTCCTTTGTGCTCTCTCATGGCCCTATTGTTAGGTGCCAAATTCTGGCTTGCGGCGCAGCAACTCTCGTGCCGGAATCTTTTCCTAATATTTCAACAACTTATGAACGTAGGCCGAGTGTCAAAGTGCTACTAGTTCAGTATGATTGGGGTGAGAAAGTCCCTGGTACGCTGTGTGCTGGGGAAAGCGGGATGAAATTTCGTGTATGCGTTGCTGTCTCTGTTTTTGTTTTATCCTCAATCGGGTTTGGGGTTTGTCCGGTACGCGCCAGGGCGGCTTTATCGGAGCTTTCCGTCGAAGAGAGGGCGGACCTTCGCTATCGTCTGCAGAACCTGCTCAATGAATTTGAGCTTTTGATTATGAATCGGAAGGCAGATGAGGGCGACGTACGGCGTCAAGAGCGTCAGTTCAAAGCGCTCAAGGTTTTTGACCGAATTCCCCTGGGAAGCGACGATGTTCAGGGGCTACGAGCGGAGATGATGGAAGGCGGAAAGAAGAAGGGTATAAAAGTTCTGAAGTTCGCCGTCTTAAGTCGTTCAAAACCGGGGCCGAGTCTCCCTGGGCGGGTACCTTCGAATTGGCCATTCCGGTTCCAAGAAAGTCAGCTTACAAAAGCGATCCAGTTCGAGTTGCAGGTTGAAGGTGATGAGCGAGCGGTAAACGGATGGGTACGCTCGTGGAAAGAGACCCAGCTCAGGCTCGCGGAACCTACCGGCCGGGTGGAAGCTCTCGGAAGAACCGGAAGCCAATGGCGAATTCGGGGTCGGGCGTTTTCTTTTAGGAAAATCAGGCTCCCGGTGGTGATCCCTCGGAGAGCCAGGGATTTGCTTCCAGATTGGGTTCAGGCAAATCCGATCGAATTCTCGCAAAAGGCTCCCGATCTTGGAAAGCTGGTGCATCAAATTGAGGAACTCCGGGGCCGCGTCGCCCCATTCTATCGGTTGCGTCAGGAATTTCTCCTGAACGGGGCGAGGATGTCCTTTTTCATGCGAAAGGCGTCCTGAGTCAATTTACGATTGATGGCTTTTTATACTCGCGTAGAATATAAATTCTATGCTTCTCGGAGATGTCAGTATCCTCGTCATTGAAGACGTAAATGCAATGAGAGCGCAAATCAAAATGCTCCTGAAGAACTTCGGCTTTCGCAAGGTCGCGGTTTGTGAGGACGCAGCCCAGGCCTCGGCCATTCTCGATACGGAGTCGTTTCAACTGGTCTTGTGCGACTGGCACCTTGGAACCGTCAGTGGACTTGAATTCCTGCAATATGTTCGGACGCACGCGACGCACAAGGACCTGGGCTTCATCATGGTCACGGCCGAGTGTACGCGGGATCGGGTGCTTGATGCCATTAAAAGTGGCGTCGATGATTATCTCGTGAAGCCGCTTACTCCAGGACAGATCCAGGACAAGGTTTACGGAGTACTGCTCAAAAGACAGGTGTTATAATGATTGCTCCAAATCACGAACAGAAGATTGAAGATTTCATTGCCGAGTTGGCGGGGTTCGCGCAGATCGCGGAATCAACCCTCAGCCGAATCGAGAATGACATGGACAGCAATAAGGGGCTTTTTTCGATTTTTGAGGAGCGAATGATCGCGATTCGCGGAACCGCCCTACAGCTCAGTTTGCCGCACATCGCCCGGATCGCTGGTATAGGAGAGGAGATCGCGGCTAAGGGCGCCGTCGCTCCCGCGCGATCGCAAATTCGGAAATGCGTGGGCAGTCTCTGGGACGCGCTTACGACCGTGAAGTATCTCCTGGAACATTACTCCGAGCAGACCGGCGAAGAGCAGGAAATCCTGATGCATCGTCTCGAGGCCACGCTCAAGGCGATGGGCGGCGCAAGGTCAGCCGTTTCAGCCGATGAGATTGAAGCTCTCCTGCGAAGCCGCAATTAGCCGGATCAGAGTTAAAGACCCTGCATGGATGGAAGTTCCCGTGGGATTTCACGTTCACGATCAGGAGCTGTTTCTCCGGTGGGGAGGAATGTGACCCCGGCAAGGTTGAGAATTCCCTGTTGAATCTGGCGCTCCCGCTGGAGGGCATCCAGATCAGGAGGCCGATTTGCAGCTTTCCCTGGCACTTCGGAAAATATTCGATCGTAAATGCGTTTTCGAAACCACCCCGCTGGTCTTCCGACCGCGACACGAGACATGCGTCTCAGCTTTTTCGCGAGCAGAAACGGTTGTCGCTGTCCCGGACCAGTGAAATCGATCAGCAAGTCAAAATGCTCGGACGGAGAAACTCCAAACGGCGAGCCATCCGTGTTCAGGAAAAAAACCGCCGCCTCGGGGTAAGAAAGCAAGATCTTCTGCCTCAGACATTCAACGTCGTAGACCAATCCGGCGGACGAGAGTACGACCAGCACGGTCCTTACACCGGGAACACGGTTGCGGCGCGCCAGTTCTTTTTCAGAAAGAGCGTTCACGAACTTCATGGATTCGGAATCAGCTGAGCCTCGCATGAGTTCATGATTTGTATCAAAATTCAGGCTGACAGCATAGACCGTTTCGGGATATGGGCTCCCTGTTGGCAGAAATATGAGAGGGACTTCATGAAAAATGTCGCCGTCGTTCTTTGCGGGTCGGGTTACAAGGATGGCAGTGAAATTCGCGAATCAGTCGGGGTGCTTTGGGCGTTGAGTCAGCATCCGGTTTCGGTGCAGTGCTTTGCTCCGGACGCGCCTCAGCACGACGTCGTGAATTGCCTTTCTGGACGAGCCGCAGAGGGAGAGAAGCGCAATATGCTCGTCGAGGCCGCGAGGATTGCGCGCGGACAGGTGCTGCCGCTTGATCAGCTGGCCAAAATGACCGGTAATTATGACGGCATCTTTCTCCCCGGAGGCTTCGGGGTTGCGAAAAACCTGTGTTCCTTCGCGTTCAACGGACATAAAGGCACGGTGCGACCAGAGCTGCAGAAAATTCTCGACTTGATGTTTCAGGCCGGAAAACCCATCGGAGCGGTCTGCATCGCTCCGGCTTTGATCGCGCTCGCGTTTAAAGGCAAAGGTCTCGAGCTGACCTTGGGCTCAGACGGGGATGCCGCGAAAGAAATAGAAAAGCTCGGTCACCGTCACATTGTCTGCAGGGCGAATGAGTACCATCTCGATCCCAGGCATCGTGTCGCATCCACCCCCGCCTATATGATCGACGCGGCTCCTCTGAATGAGATCTTCGAAGGCATTCAAAAAATGGTCGCCGCCGTCCTTCAGTAAAGCGCGTAATGCAAGAGCCGGCATTCGATCGCTCCGTTGAAAAGGATATGACGATGTGCCGTTTTTAGTCCGACGCATTTTGCGAGTTCCGGGCTTCCCGTAAAAACGAAGCCATTCCATCCTTTGAATTTCTGCTTATAAAGATCTCCAAGCGCTTTATAAAGAGGCCGCAGTTCTTCAACCTCTCCGAGGCGTTCGCCATAGGGCGGGTTTGCGACAATGATTCCCGAGCCTGAGACGGGTTCGCAGGCCGCAAGTTCCCGCTTTTCGATATGCACGAGGGTTCTCGTTCCGGCCCGTTCCGAATTACTGAGCGCCACCCGAACGGCCCTGAAGTCGCGATCGTGGCCGACGATCTTCGGAAGCTTCTTCCGATCTCTGATTTGAACTTCGTTCGCTTCCTCAAGAAGGCGTTTCCAAAGGACCGGAATATGATTCTGCCAGTTCAGAAAGCCAAAGTGCTTTCGGCCGAGACCGGGCGCGATTTTCGCCGCGATCATTCCGGCTTCTATCGGGAGAGTTCCCGACCCGCACATGGGGTCTATGAAGCCAACGGCGTTGGAACCTTCGTTCGATCCGGCGGTCCAGCCGGCCATTGTGAGAATGGCTGCGGCGAGATTCTCTTTCAGCGGAGCAAACACACCCTCTTCGCGATAGCCGCGTCGATGAAGGCTGTCACCCGACAAATCGATTGCGACGCTCGCTTCGTCTCGCAACAGATAAACGTTGATTCGGAGATCGGGCTGTATGGGATTTACGGAAGGGCGGGTGCCATGAACACTTCTGAATTGATCCACGATCGCATCTTTCACCTTCAGAGCACCGAAATGGGAGTGCGTGAGCTGTGACTCGGAAGAGGTGAAGTCAACCGCCAAGGTATTCGCCGGAGTCATGTGATCGGACCAGCGGATGGATCTCACTCCGCCATACAGTTTTTCCGGCGTCGGGGCAGGAAATTTCTTGAGTGGCAGCAGAACCCGATTCGCGATCCGTGACCAAAGACACGCGCGATACGCGAGCTCGAGAGGACCTTCGAATGAAGCGCCAGCCCGCGTTTGTTCAACGGAAGTGGCGCCGAGCCCCTTGAGCTCGTTGACGAGAAGGGGCTCCATCCCTTTGGCCGTCGTGGCAAAGAAAGAATAGGATTCGGGCATGAGGCCGAATTATCAGGTTTTCCTGATTTAGGCTAACGGGTTCTGTTGCAACGAAGGCTGAATATCCGTTCGGCTCCAAGGGGCCATTCGCCCAATTGTTCGTGAGACAAGGTCAAATGAGCCGGGAGATCGGTAGCACTGTCGGAACTCCCATCTATGACAAGAACGGCTGAGGCTGTCGAGGAGCTCGCATGGTAAGTCACCAACCCTCTCTGGCTTTTGACGGTAGCATGCTCAAACTCGGCAACAGGATAGAAAATGTCTTCTCCGGAGTGATTGGCCAGGATCTTGAGTTCATAGCGTTCCTCGTCGTTAACCTCGCCCGTGTAATATACCTCGACGTAAACTTTCGAATCGAACGGTTCGTCGCTTTCACACTTCCAGCCATAAGAGACCGGGCTGATCAACGCCTGAGGTGCGTCCTGTGATGACCCTGATGATGAGATGATACGTGCATCATTAACTTCGGAAATGATTGCGTAATTCGGGGTGATTACGTCAACAGTTCCTTCGATGGCAACGTGAACGCCCGGGTGGACCATCACGCCGGCTACGGCGACCGACCGGGGAGCGATCGATCTGCCCACCTCGAAAGCCTGGCTCAGCTCATAGATGGTTCCGCCGCTATTTACGAGGACGCTCCAGTAGGTCTGGGATTGGGCACAGGGTTCTTTTTCACAGATCGCCATTGGCACGACGGTGGCTCTTTTCTCGAAGGTGACTTGTCCGGTGATGATCTGCTTATTGCGTCCGAATCCGGCAGCATGGGTATCAGGCGATCCGGATAGAACAGCTGCAGTAATGAGCACGACGCTTGAAGCAATTTTGCACAAAAAATTCCAGGGTTGGTTCGACATAGAAAGGGCTCCTCATGGGTATCTTGAACGATAGTGGCGTTACATTCGTGTAAACCAAAGGAGTTCGAAAGCAAGGGGCGTGCCCAGTGAACAATGCGAAATAATGCGGGATTTTTAGGCGATTTCAGAGGCGGATAATTTTATGCAAGATGGCAAGCTTGCAATTTGCCAGTTCCTCAGTTCAGGCCGATCCAGCACTTCAGATATCTGCCCTCGGGGAATTCCGAAAGCATCGGGTGATCGGGAGACTGGGACCCTCTTCCGACCCATCGAATTCGACGCTGTTGACGGGCCGCGGCTTTCGTCAGGACCTTGAGAAAGGATTCCTCCTCAAGAAGGGCCGAACAGGAGCAGGAAACAATCCCACCCCCCTGTCGAACAAGCCTGAAAACCTGGGTATTCAGTTGTAGATACGCGTGCGTGCCTTGTGGAATGTCTTTTCGGCCTTTGATCAAGGCGGGGGGGTCGGAAATCACGATATCGAAAGCAGCGTTGGGAAGCGTGCCAAGGTCTTTCAGAACGTCGTAACGCAGAGTTTCGCAATCGGCACCTGCGGCCATGATGTTTCTCTTCGCAAGGTCCAGCGCTTGCGATGACGCGTCGACTGCGACGACTTCGGACTGAATTCCTCGCTTTCGCAGGGCATGGGCGAACTGAGCCCCCCATTGTCCGACGTAGCAACACAGGTCAAGGATTCGAACCGGTTTGGACGCTGATCCAGCGACTTGCGCCAGACGCGATATGGCGAGTTGAATGTTAGCGGCCTGATCAAGAAAAAATCCGGTTTTCTGCCCAGAAATCAGGTTAACCGCGAATTCGAGTTCCGACGCTTGCACCTGAACGTTCGCGTAATCAACGCTCTTGACTTCCTTGATGGCTCTTGGCGCTTCTTCGCCGATACCTTCGAGTTTTCTGACGCCAATGTCGTTGCGAAGGATGATGCCGGTATTTTCCCATGCGCGTTCGAGACCGGCTTGGCTGGCGACGTATCGCTCGAGCAGTTCCGGCAGATCCGATACGAGGCGATTCGCGCCAGCGGTGTGAGCTTGGATGACGAAGATCTTTCGTCCCGCCGTCATTCGGAACAAGTCTATGACCAGACCAGGAAGTCGATCGGCTTCTCCGAAGCAGAGGCGGTGACTGGTCGTATGCAGCCCGAGCGTTTCGCGTAGTTTTGCAGCCTCAAGAAGGGTTCTGAATACTGAATCCCGGGACATGGGATCCTTATCCGAAGGATCGCGCGTCATCGCTCTGAATGCGATCAGGGAATGCGGGTTGCCGTAGCCGCGTGCAAGAAATTTTCCCGAAGCATCCTGCAGTTCAACCGGGGCTCCCGGCTCAATCCCCGTGGGGCTTGATGCGAGTTCGTTTGAGTAGATCCAGGGATGGCCCGCACGAAAACGCCGGTCCGCCCCGCCAGAGCGCAGCTTCCAGATAATCATGGCGGCACCGTATCAGAAGTCCCGCTTTTGGGCTAGAATCTGCCGCATGGTGCCCGTTTTGAATTGGCGCGAAGTTAAAATGGCCGGGGATCTCTTGCGAAACGAGGCTGTCGGCTTGTACGTTGATCGCATCGTTATTCCGGAGCGCGCCCGGCATCCTGAAGGTTATTTGAAAGGTGAATGGGTTCTGCGGCTGACGGGTCGAAGAGCAGAGGCCTGCCTTCTTGTGGGGTTGCGTCCTCGTCAACCTTACTTTGCCCTGATCCGGGGCAAGGGGCCGAAGGCGGCCGGACAGGCAACTCGATCACCATTTGACTTGATCATATCGAAGCACCTGAAAGGGCTCAAGCTCACCGCGGTCGAAACGCTCAATCGTGAGCGCGTCCTTTTACTTTGGTTTGACGAAATGGGCTTGGTGCTTTCGATGATTCCGGCGAATCCTGAGGCGCTGCTGGTCAGGGCTCTTGGCGCTGGGAAGACTCAGGGATGGTCGATTATCGCTGGTTCACGTGCCGGGGGCTCGGGCGAGGAGCGGAAGATTTTCATTCCGCCCGACGGTACCGGTGCACCTGAATCTCCGCCCGTCAGAGAGGAGCTGTTCAGAACGCCCGACGCGCTCTATCGTGCGATCGAAAATGAAATCGATCGCGAAATTTTCCTTAGCAGGCTCAAAAACGGTCTTAAGGCCCTCAAGGAAATACGGGAGCAGTTTTTGACAAGAACTCGTCAAAGCAAGGCCGCTCTGGAGCAATCCGGCTCGGAACCCAACTGGCAGAGGTTTGGCGATCTTCTCAAGGCGGCGCTGCCTTCGCCCCCGCCCATCGAGAGCGATGGAGCCCGCCCGATTTCTGATTTCGTCTCCGGAGAGGTGGTCCGGGTCCCCTGTGATCGCAAGCTGAGTCCGGTCGAACAGGTCGAGAAGTTTTATCAATCGGCGCGTCGTTCGCAGAGACGTTCGGAAGAAGCGCGTTTGAGAATCGATGAATTTTCGAAGGGGCTGGTCAAAATGGACGCTGCCCTTCAAGCGGGCGCCGGAATTCCCGAGCGGCCGGGCGCGCCTGATCAGGCGAGTTGGGATTGGCTTGGCGGAATTGAAAAGCTCGCTCGGATTTCGACGTTTCCGTCAGGCGAGGAAAAAAAGAAGGACAGGCGCGGCACCTGGTCGGGCAGGGTTTTTCAGTCAGTGGATGGATTGCCCATTTTGGTGGGCAGGAACAAGGACGAAAATCTCGAACTCACTTTCAAAGTCGCGCGAGGAAACGACATCTGGATGCATGTTCGTGGACGCCCGGGGGCACATGTTCTGATTCCCCTTCAGCCCGGAAAATCCGCACCTCTTGAAACGCTCCTGGACGCGGCCGTGCTCGCGATTCAGTACAGCGGAGGGGAACAGTGGGGCAAAACCGAAGTGGATTACACTTTCAAGAAATTCGTCAAAAGGATCAAGGATTCGACTGAGGCGAGCTATACCCACAATAAAACGTTGATTCTCGCGCCGGATGCGACTCGCCTCCGTCGGCTTTCGGAGTCATGAGTGAGCCAACAGACTTGGTTTGAGGAAATGGCAAACGGGATCGTTTTGAAGCTGCTTATCCAGCCAAAAGCTTCACGCACCGAAGTCTCTGGTTTGCATGGCGAGCCACTCCGTCTCAAAATCCGGGTGGCGGCGCCTCCTGTTGATGGTAAGGCGAATGCGGAATTGCTTCACTTCCTGAAGAAGAAGCTCAACGTGACCTCGTCCCAATTGCAGATACTTCGTGGAGAAACTTCGAAGTCGAAGGACGTGTTTTGCGCCGGTGTCAGCCGGCAGGCGGCGGAAGCCGCGTTGCTGGTGAAGTGACGTTCAGCGGACGATTCCGGTCATTTAACGAAGTGTTTTACCACGTACTCCAGGGCTTCATCTTTCGTGTGCAGCTTTTTCTCGAGTGCGAGATCTTCGACTGCTCGCAAAATTTCCGCGAATTCCTTGCCGGGTTTCAGGCCGAGCTGGATCAGGTCATTACCGTCGATCAGCTTTGCCCCCGAGAAAACCGTTTTCTTCTCGGCCAGTCTGGATGAGCAGAACTCAAAGAATGCCAGATTTCCGTCCGATGCCGTCGCGTCGGCCTTATGCAACGCGAGCATCTCCTCGAAATGAGGTTGATGAATGAACCTTTGCAGGGTCGCTTCGCGCATTTGGAAGACCTCCCTGAATTTCACGTGATCCGAAATAATGGCGCTAACGGCCGCGATTTCGTGGGCCGACATTTTCAGTCGATCGCCGATTGCAATTGCCATCTTGACGCCGTCGACTTCGTGAGCAGTGAAGTTTTTCCCGCCGCTACGGCTCGCTGCCGCGGGTTTCCCTATGTCGTGGAGAAGGGCTGCCCAGGCCAGAGGTGATGGTCGCCTGGGATTCTGCAATGAGAGGCACTTCATGACTTTGACCGTGTGATTCCATACGTCTCCCTCGGGATGGTGAAGAGGGGACTGCGACACTCCGTGAAGTGCCTCGACTTCGGGTAAGACCAGCCGGAGCAGGCCGAATTTCGACAGCAGTTCGAGAGCGAGGGCCGGATGGGGGCCGCACCACATCGAGGTCAATTCCTCGCGGATTCTCTCGGAGCTGACATGATTGATCAGGTGCGCCTTTGTCTTGATCGCCTCAGCGGTCTTGGGTTCGATCGTGAATTCCAAGGTGGACGCGAAGCGGACAGCTCGCAGGAGTCGCAACGCGTCTTCTTTGAAGCGGGCGCGAGGGTTCCCGATCGCCCGAAGAATCCTGTCGGAGAGATCGTCCAATCCATTCACCGGGTCGAGAACGCGAGAGGTTTTCGGGTCATAATAGAGCGCGTTCACGGTGAAGTCCCGTCGGCTGGCGTCCTCAACGGCACCCGAAAAACGGACTGCCTTGGGATGCCGGTGGTCTTCGTATTCGAGGTCCTGGCGAAAGGTCGCGACTTCGAGAAGCTCGGGCGGCGAATCCGCGGTGGTTTGGATGGGAATCTTCAAAACTCCAAAAGCCTTGCCGACCGTGATGGCGTCCGGGAAAATTCTGCAAAGTTCATCGGGGTCCGCGCTCGTGGCGATGTCGTGGTCCTTGGACTCGCGTTTCAGGAAAAAATCACGGACGCTTCCGCCCACCACATATGCGACGTGCCCGGCTTCATTCAGCCGCTGAAGTGCTTCGCGCACGTACTTGGGCAGCGGAAAAGGACGGTCAATCCGGGTCCACTTCGAGGTACTCTCCGTTGAGCTGGTACTGGCTTTTGATGACGGTGTCCGCTTCGAATCGGTCGGGGGCTTCGGTGCCTTCGGCTTCTCTGTCACGGGTCCTCTTGGCTTTGCCGGGTTTCTTCGTTTTTTTCGGCGTTTTAGCAGCCGAATCGAGCTTTGCGGGGGGGGCTTGCGGCGGTGCCGCCGGCGTCACCGGGTCAGCGGCGCGCGCGACGAGCGTCATGCAAGAGAGGTTCAGTATCAAAGAAATAACGAACGGCGAGAATGTGGTTTTCACGTTTACCTCATGAGTACATCCCGTGGACGCGCGCCATCCGCCGGCCCGACAATGCCACGCGATTCCATGGTTTCGATCATCCTGGCTGCACGATTGTAACCGATTTTGAGATGCCGTTGGAGAAAACTCGCCGAGGCATGCCCGGCGCGCTTGACCAATTCGACCGCTTCCTCGAACATTTCGTCGTTGTCGTCCGACTCCATGCCATCCTCGGAATTCTCCTCGTCCTCGGCCAGTAGAATTTCTTCGCGGTAGGACGGCTTTCCTTGTGACTTGAGGAAGGCGGTGATTTTCGTGATTTCATCATCATCGACGAAGGCCCCGTGAAGCCGCACGGTTTGCGAGATGCCCGGCGGGATAAACAGCATATCGCCTTGTCCGAGGAGGCGTTCGGCGCCGGCGCGGTCGAGGATGGTTTTGGAATCGATATAACTAGCCAGCTGAAACGAAACGCGGGATGGCAGATTCGCCTTGATGAGCCCCGTTACGACATCGGTCGACGGGCGTTGCGTCGCCGCGACCAGGTGAATGCCCGCGGCGCGGGCTTTTTGCGCCAGGCGCGCGATGGAGATCTCGACCTCTTTTCGCGCCGTCATCATGAGATCGGCGAGCTCGTCGATGATGACGACCACATAGGGAAGCTTCCCGACGCGCGGAGCGCCGCCCTCGTCCGGCTCGAAGGCCTCGAGCCAGTCGTTCCCTGAGGTGGGTTGCGGACCCTCGCTGTTCTCTTCGGAGAACAGGAGATCGTGGACAACGTCCGCGCCCATTTCTTCGACCTTCTGATTGAAAGTCGCGAGGTTTCTGGCTCCGATTTTCGCGAGAATCCGGTAACGACGGTCCATCTCGCGAACGGCCCATTTCAACGCGAGGCTGGCGTGCTTCGGGTCGTCCACCACGGGGAGCAGGAGATGGGGCATGTCTTGATAGGCGCGGAACTCGATGAATTTTGGATCAACCAGAATCATTCTCAGTTCATCTGGCGTGAATCGGTAGAGGAGCGAGCAGATCAGGCCGTTCATGAACACCGATTTTCCGGCTCCCGTTTGGCCCGCGCAGAGAAGATGGGGCATTCGGCTCAGATCTGAAAGGTAGGTCTGGCCTCCGATGTCTTTTCCCATGGCGACGGGAATCACGTGCTTGCTACCGAAGAAGTCGGCATTCTGGAGAAATTCGCGGAGGTAGACCGTTTCGCGGTGTTCGCTCGGGATTTCGATTCCAACCACGGCTTTGCCGGGAAGGGGGGCGAGAATGCGCACGCTTTGCGCCGAAAGAGCCATTGAAAGATCATCGGCCAAGGCGGCTATTTTCGAGACCTTTACGCCCGGACCGGGTTTGAATTCGTAAAGCGTGATCACCGGGCCTGGACGCACCGCCGTGACTTCACCTTCGATACCGAAGTCCGCGAATTTTTGTTTGAGGATCATCGAATTCGACAGCAGGCGTTCGCGATCGATCGACGATTCGATTTTCGGAGGCTTGCGGAGAAATTCGACCGTCGGCAGCTTCCATTGCCCCTTCCTGCGGACGATGCGGGCCAACTTGCCCGCGGCTTTTGTCACGATATCGCTTTCCTGAGCCGCCGGAGCTTCGGAGTTTGAGTTTTTTGATGCCTGTCTCAGCAAAATCGTGGGTTCTTTGGCCAGTTTCAGGTTGAGCTGCTCAGCCGGTTCGAGTTCCGGAAGCGCGTTCGGAGCTTCAGATACCGCAGGTGGCGCGGCTTCCGGAGCTATGGGGCTGCTTTCGACATCAATAACCGGTTTATCCTCCGGAGTCGCTTTCATGCAGACGGCTTCAGTGCCTATGGTGCCCTTTTTGTCTTCGGCGGTTTCCGGAGGTAATGCCTTCCACAGCTCGGCTCGCTCCCTGGCGCGCCTTACGGCACCTTCTATAAGGCGTTGGACGAAATCTCCGGTCGCATGCGCGGTTCGCATCGCGACGATACCGATGAAATAGACCAGATAAGTGGCCGTGAGTCGCGTCGTTTTCCAGGTGAGTACCCAGAGAACCCTCAGGATCGTTGCGCCGATCCGGGCTACGCTGAGAGGTGTCGACAGGGCTAATGCGGTAAAAAAGATAACGAGTGAAACAAGGGACGACCCGAGTGAATTGAATTGCCGCAGGAGAAGCTCGCTGATCCATGCGCCGAAAGCCCCGCCCGTAAGCAGGAGGGTGCCGCTGTAAGGCCAATACTTCCATTGAAGCGTGAGAAATACGGTCAGCGAAATCACGGATACGGTCATTCCGCCGATCGTGCCGAGAACCCTGACCCACCCTTCGCGTTTATGGATTGAGGCCGAGATAAAGAACAGCGCGGCGGGAACAAGAAATGATCCCATGCCGAACCATTGCAGAAATCCGGATGAGATGTATGCGCCGACACGGCCGCATGCGTTCATCGCGGGTCCCTTCGCGTTGCTGAACAACGATGGATCATTCGGATGATAGGTGAGCAACGCGCAAAGGCTGAAAATGCTGAGCGCGAAGATCAGGATACTGGTTACTTCCGCCAGCGGGTTTTTTTCGATTGCGCCTTGGTTTCGCGGGGACCGAGGACTTCCGTGTCGGTTTTCCATGTTTCCTATGGTACATCTATAATCATGACTCAGAAAGTCCCTAGCAAGATTCCGTATGTTTTGGCTTACGATTTGGGCGGCACGAAGGTGGCTGTCGGAATCGTCAACTCGAAAGGTAAGATCCTCGAGGAAATTCGTGTACCGACAGTTTTTGCCCAGGGGAAGGATGCCGTTATCCGGCAACTTGCCGAACTCGGGATGACCTTGATTTCCCGCTATCCGAAAGTTCGCCGGGTCGGAATGGCTTCCGCGGGGCCTCTGGATCCCGACAAGGGCGTTCTGCTCGATCCGACGAATTTCGCGAGTGCGGCCGGAACGTGGGGGAAAGTCCCCCTCGCGCGGGCGCTTTCGCAAAAGCTCAAACGCCCCGTTTATCTTGAGAACGATGCCGCAGCCGCCATGCTTGCAGAGCATTGGATCGGAGCGGCGAAACGTTACGACAACGCCATGATTTTGACGCTCGGAACCGGCTTGGGGACCGGAATCATCTCTAACGGGAACCTTCTTCGGGCTGGTCGCGGCCTTCACCCTGAAGCGGGGCATGTGATTATTAATTCAGACGATGCGTCAGCTCCATGTGGATGTGGCAATACCGGCTGCGCGGAAGCATATCTTTCGGGGCGGAATTTCACCCGTCGCAATCAGGGGCGATTTTCGAAACAGAGTCCGGATCTTGAGCTTGATGCGAAGAGCATGGCTGAACTCGCTCGAAAAGGGGATCGTGAGGCGATCGCCGCGTTTGACGAATACGCCGAGATGATGGCCGTCGCCATTCAAAATTATGCCGTGATCTACTGCCCGGAGATCGTCGTTTTCACCGGGAGCTTTGCGCAGACTTCCGACTTGTTTCTCAGTACCACCCGGAAACGCCTTGAGGTGCTACTCGCGCGCCGGCGTGTCGGTATTGACCTCATGCCGAAACTCGCGGTTTCGTCCCTGCATAACGAGGCAGGTTTGATCGGCGGCGCTTACGTGGCGTTCACGCGGTAGTTCCAGTTCGATGAGACCCGGAATTCTGGTGATCCAATCGGGCAATCCCTGGCGTGACGCCGGAAAATCGGAACCATTGAGCACGCGATCGATTCCGAATTCGCGCCTGACTTCGACGAGCTTCTGCGTGCCCGCGTTTCGATAACGCGGTCGGGGACGTTGTCGGCGGCGAGAAGCCACGAACAGGAAAACAATTTTTAAATCCTCATCATTTCTCGGGATTGGACCGAAACGAGAAGAGATGAGCTCGGGTCTTTATTTGCCGAAACGCTTTTTTTCAAAACTGCGCCGTCTGGGCGGGGTGGTTGCTCGCCTGGTTTTTGGGATTGAATCGAAGCCGAGCAGCGGAGGTCATTTCGCGGCTCAGCTTTGCCATGAACTCAGCAACCCTCTCAGCGTAATCACAGCGAAATCTAGCCAGATCCAAAACTGGGCCGAGACGAAACAGATCGATCCCGAAAAGCTCGCAAAGGCCGCCCTAGAGATGCAGAAAATGGCGAAGCGCATTTCGGCAATTTTGAACGGGTTGAAGGAAATCGAGAGTGGAACGGAAACCCTTTCATTCCACTCTGTTCCGCTGAAATCGGTTATCGATGAAACCCTTGAATTATGTTCGGCTCGTTTCAGGCTCGCTGGAATCCAGGTTCACGTTGAATATCCGCCGCCTGGGGTGATTCTCGAATGCCGTGCGACTCAGATTTCCGAGGTGCTTTTTAACCTTTTGAATAACGCCTTTGATGCACTTGCGGATTCCGGCTCCGGGTTTGCCGCCGAAGGAAAGTGGGTTCAACTCTCCAGCCGCGTACTCGGCGGTACGATTGAGCTTTCTGTAACGGACAGTGGTTCTGGAATTCCTGAGAAGTTCCGCGAACGAGTGCTCGAGCCGTTTTTTACGACCAAGCCGCCCGGCAAAGGACTGGGCTTGGGATTGAGCATCTCAAAGCAGCTGGTTGAGGCGCATCGCGGGGAATTATTGCTTGATCCGTCGCATCCAAATACCCGGTTTTTAGTGCGTTTACCCCTCAGGCAAGTGAGGGCGCATGCGGCATAAAAAAGAGGTGGCGCAGCGCAGCAACACCCAAAGGGTGCAGTCCCTAACAAATCAAGCGGTTATTGCCGATAAATGCTATGTGGCGGAGCGTTTTTTTGATCGCCTCAGAGGATTGATCGGGACAACCGCGTTTGCGAGCGGGGAGGGGATGTTGTTTCCACGCTGTAATGACATCCACATGTGGTTCATGAGCATCTCGATTGATGTCGTTTTTATCCGCAGAGAAAGGACTGCGGAAGGAAGGACGAATTGGAAAGTCTCTTCGGTTCACGCCGGGGTGCGGCCGTGGAGATTTCTGCCTCTCAGGGATTCCAGGGCCACTGAAACGCTGGAACTTCCGGTCGGTACGATCGGGAGATGCGCCATTCGCGCAGGGGATGAGCTATGTATAAGCTGACGATCATCGCTGGCCCTAACCGTGGAAGCAGCTTTGCTATCCACGAGGGCGAGAATTCGATCGGCCGTCAGGCCGGTAGCGCGGTCGTTCTGCAATCCTCAAGAGTATCGAAACGTCACTGCGTCCTGGTCGTCGAAAACAGCGAAATCATCATCAAAGATCAAGGCAGCTCAAACGGGACATTCGTGAACGGCATTCTCACGCGGATGAAGGCGCTCAAGCCGGGCGATAAAATCAGCGTCGGAGAATATGTCTTGGAAGTCGATAATCCTCTCGCAAGAGCGCCTCAGTTCCCGCCGGCCGTGGCCAATTTCGCTAATGTCGTCAGATTCCCCATCGGAAAGGATAACTCCGCATCGCCGCAGTCAGATCCACTGAAAGAAACCGGGAACCTGGCTAACCTGAATTCGCTGAATGACCCGAACGTCATGCCGAAGGATCTGAAGGGCAAGGCGCTTTGGTATTTTGAAAACAGAGTCATGCCCTTTTTCTATGGGCTCAATCTCAAACATGAATGGAAGTTGATCTGCGTCGCGCTGTTTGCGGCGTTCGCGTTGGCTAATCTGATGATCTCTGTCACTCCGCTCGTCGATTCCGCTCGGCAGGGGATCGTAAAAGAGTCGGCGCGCCGGGCCCGGTTCATGGCAAAGCAGATTGCCGATTTCAATGCCCCCCACGTCGCGAGTGGTGCCGAAACCAAAGCGGATATTGGACTGGCCGAGTACGCGGAAGGCGTTCGGCTCGCGGTTTTGATCGATATGGATAACCGGATCATCGCTCCGGGAAAGAAATTCAATCAGTATTTGATGTCCGGTCCTGAGGCCGTTTTCGCTGTCAGGGCGCGTGATGCGTTTCGCGCGGGACGCGAAACAGGCATGACGACTGAAATCGACGAATCAACGATAACCGCGATAGAGCCGCTCTTGGTCCTGAACCCGTCGATGGGAAAGAACGTTATCCGCGGTATGGCAGTCGTTTCGATCGATACTTCGTTATCGACACCCGAAGCTGGGGAGATCGGAGTCGTCTATTCAGAAACGCTCATCCTGACTGGTATCCTTGGAGCGATCATCCTCATGATTATGTATAAGTTGACGCTTCGTCCGTTTCAGGTCTTGAGCGACGATATGGATAAGGTGCTCAAGGGCGAATTGCCCCAGGTCACACATGAGTTCAAATTTGAGGAGACCGCGCCGCTTTGGGATTTGATCAACGCGACTCTTCAGCGGGTCCCGCGCGGGACGAATGCTTTCGAAAAGAACGCGGAATCCGGGCCGACGATTGAGGACTATATCATCCCGATCCGCGCGATTGGGGAGCTGGGCAGACTGGGTATGGTTCTCTGTGATTCTGAGCGCAAAATCGCCTACATGAACAGCGTTTTTGAGGAGATCAGCGGCATCCGGGTGGAGGGCGCGATTGGGCAGACGCTTCCACTCGTGGTTCGCGAAGAAGCTCTCGGAGCTTTCACCACGGATCTGCTGGATCGTGTGACCGCAAATCCAGCCGGAGATCCGATTGCCGAGGATTACGAATTTTCAGGACTCTTCTACAAAGTTCACGCTTCTGGCGTAATTACGCGAGCCGGTCAGCTCAAGGGATATTTAGTGCTTGTCGTGAGGGCCGATAACAATGGCTAAAGCGGCGAAACTCAAGCAAGCGTCCGCACCCAGGCAACCTGGCGAAATGGCCAGGTTGAAGGTCGTTCAAGGTCCGGATTACGGGTCGGTCTACATCATCACCGCGAGCAAGGTGACGATCGGTCGGGGAGACGAAAACGATATTGTCGTTTCCGACCTGAAGGCTTCCCGAGTTCATGCTTCGATCACGTTTACCGAGCGGGGCTGGAATATCCAGGACCTCGGGAGTTCAAATGGTTTGCTTCATAATGGAACTCCCGCGCGTAGCGGCGCTCTTGGACCGAGCGATACCGTGACGCTCGGAGAAACAACATTCGAACTCATTTCAGCCGATCTTGGTACAAAGATGCTCTCGGCTCCCCCCAGGAGCTCTCATCAGATCCAGTCGGAACAAGCCGCATTCGCGGCTCAGCGGGAAAGGATTCGAGGAATTAGCGGCAAAAAGTCCGACCAGAAGCAGCCAGACGCGTCGCTCTTCGCGAAAATTTCAAAAAACCCGAAATTGCTCATAGCTGCCGTTGCGGTCCTCGGGGTCCTGTTCCTGATCGAGCCGGATACGACGAAAGCACCGGTTCAGCAGAAAAAGCCTCCAGCCGAAGCCAGGGATATCGCTTCTTATCTGCCGGGGTCCGAACTTTCCGTTATGAGCAAGAGCGCGGAAGTGTTTTTCAAGGCCGGGTTCCGCGAGTACCGTGAACGTAACTATCTTCGTGCCAGAATGCAGTTTGAAACGGTTCTACAGGTTGCCCCCGGTCATCCGTTAGCGAGGCTTTATCTGGATAACTGCAACAAAGAAATCGAGGAAGAAGTTCGATTTCATCTCGAAACGGGCAAAAAAAGCATCGAAGCCGGCAAACTGAGGGAAGCGCGTGGCCACTTCCAGGCGATTACGCGATTGCTTTTCCGTGACCAAACCAACCCGGCCTTGGCCGAAGCGAAAGAACAACTCGATAAAATTCGGAAGACGTCGCAAGGGGAGGGCACATAAAGATGGGCGCCGCCCCGATCCTCAACATTCTTCGAAACGGTGAGATGATCAGATCCGTGCCGATTGAGGGCGAGGCCATCCTCGGACGATCCGAAGGTTGCGTTATCCGTCTCGAAGATCGCGCGATTTCGCGGCAACATGTTCTTTTTCGCCTGACCGGAGATGGCGTTCAAGTAGAGAAAAAAAGCGAGTTTGCCCCTCTTCTCGTCAACGGTCGCGACTGCACAAAAGCCATTCTAAAGGAAGGCGATGTCCTTTCGCTTGGTCCGTACGTCTTGCAGCTTAAGATTGCCGAAGCGGCGACGGAGGCCCCCGAGAGGGCAAGCGCGCCGGTGCTTTCGGCAAATAACCTCCCTCAGCTCGGGAACAAGGACCCGACGCGACCGCTTGAAACACAGGACCAGTCGGTCGCTGCCGAGCCGGGACCGAACGCCGAATTGGCCGTTCTTGATCTTCCGCTCAATGGGCCTTCCACCGGGAATGAACTCGGGGATGCCGGCCGGAAGGATCCCGATCTAGAAGCAAATAGTCTGGGTGGGAAGCTGGAATTAATCGACCCTGTTGCCGAAGGCGGCGAGCCGGAAATGGTGCAGGCCGATGGGCAGCGGCTCGCTCCCGCTGCAGCCGCTCCACCCGTGCTGGCGCCGGCGGAGGAGATCGAAATTTCCGAGGTCATTCTCGCGGACAGCGATGCTCCCACCAAGGTTGCTCCGCTAGGAAGAATCGCGATCAGGCTCATTTTCAAGCCGGGAGAGGCGAACGTCGAAGAATTTGAGCTGACCAAAGACGAGATCACGATTGGACGAGGCAAGAATTGTGAAATCGTCCTGAATGATAAGAAGGCATCTCGGAAGAACACCCTGATCCGGAAGTCGGGCATGAACTTCGTCATCAAGGATCTGGATTCCGCGAACGGCACTTTCGTGAACGGGAACAAAATAACGGAACAGGAACTTACCGGTGATGACAAAATAAGGATCGGAGAAATCGAATTCCTTTTTCAAGCCTCAAGTGTCGAGTTCAAAGCGCAGGAAAAAAACTTCATATCGTTGCAGCCCATCGAGCAGCCCGTCGAGCAGCCGAACGATCAACCGGCCGAATCCCTGGCCGCCCTTCCTGAAATCGTTCTCCCGCAGCTGACCGAATCAGGGGCGAAATTCGAACAGCCGCCGAGCCATGTCAGTCTACAAGCGCCAAAAGAGCCCCCTCCGGTCAGCGATCCAAATTTGTCCAGGTTTTCGACCGGGCCCATCACGGGAATCGTCGGAGTCGGCCCCGGACGAAAAGCGACGTTATTGGAGAAATTCCGGGCGCAGCCCAAGCCTCGGCAATTTCTCATCGCGTCCATTCTTTTTCTGGTGCTCTGGTGGGCGATGGAGGACGAGACTCCTCGGCAGAATGCGGCAAAACAGAATCCTAAAACAAGACCGAGCGCGATGGCGACTGAAAAGCTTCCGCCGACTTATGACAATCTGACCCCAGAGCAAAAAAAGTTCGTCGAAACACAACGGAACATGGCTTGGGATTATTTCAAGAATAGCGAGTTTGATAAGGCGCTTTATGAACTCAATAAAGTCCTGGAACTCCTTCCAGGAGACGAGAAGGCGCGAGAGATTCAGCGTTATGCAACCCAAGAAAAGCGAAAAATCGAGGCACTTCAGGAGGAAAAGAAAAAGCGCGAGGAAGAAGCGCGGCTAAAAGCGAAGATCGCGCAGCTTACCGAAGAAGTCCGCGAGCGGATGAAGAAAAAGGATTATGAACAGGCCAAAGAACTCTTCTCGCAGGTGCTTGCGCTCGATCCCGACAGTCAGGAAATCGCCGCCTGGAAAAAGGAACTTGAGGAATACGAGGAGCAGAAGAGGCTTCGTGAGCAAGAGCGCGAAATCCGCGCCCAAATCAACCGGCAGGCCTGGACGACATACCAGGAAGGCCTGGTATTGAGGAAGCAGCAGAAACATCACAGCGCGATCGCCCTGTTCAGGAGAATCTTCGAAATGGGCGCCACGGATAAGAAAGTCACGGCGATGGCTTCGCGCCGGATTGCCCAATCGCGGGCCGCGATTGCGGCGAAACGCGAGCCAATCATGCAGGAAGCGACGCAGCTGGAGGAATCCGGTGAATTGGCGAAAGCTTTTCAGCTTTACGAAAAGGCCGCCCAGGTCGATCCGACCCATCGCGCCGCTCACGCCGGGATGGATCGGCTCAAGGGAATTCTCCACGACCGCGCAAAGGGACTGTATACCGAGGCGGTGCTTGCCGAAAGTTACAGCGATTTCGCGGTTGCGAAGAAAAAATTCGAGGAATGTCTGTCGACCGCGCCCCGGGATGATATTTATTACGAGCGCGCTCAACGCAAGCTCAGTCACTATTTCAAGAAAGACGAGCCTTTGCCATGAGGGAGACCGTGATTAAAGCGGTGTCCGCGTTTTCTGATCCGGGCGCCAGGCCAGGGCAAGAGGACTACGTCCTGGTAACCGCCGAAAAAGGGATCTTCAGTATTGCCGATGGTTTTGGCGGGCCTGGCCCTGGAGCGCTCGCCGCAAAGACCGCGTGCGAATCGGTGCGAGGGTTTTTGATCAAGGAAGCGGGAGATTTGGAGGCGACCCTGCCTTTCGTGCTCCGATCGTATTTTTCACTCGCCGGGAATGTTCTTTTTAATGCCCTGATTCACGCCAATCGTAAGCTTCTGGTGCTGAACCAGGGCAAGAACGTTCACGAAAAAGGGGGGGCATCCCTGCTTGCAGGCTACATGGATGGCGACCTGCTGGCGCTCGCGAATGTGGGTGCATGCACGGCGTGGCTTTTTCGAAACGGGGTCGTGACAGAACTCGTGGCCCCGAGAACTTACGGCCGTTTAATAGATCCGTTTCTTGCGAATCGTGCTTCCGGCCGTGACGAGGCTCGGGTTCCCCTGATGGCCGTGGGCATTGTGGATGATCTTGAACCCGAGATTCTGGAGTATCGAATTCAGGCCTGTGACTGGCTTCTCCTGCAGACCAGTGATCCCGGGACGGCGATTCGCGAAGATCTCATGACCCTTCAGCTACAGGGGCTGGCTCCCGAAGATGCGGCGAACGAGGCCGTGGCCCTTCTCGGGAGGGGGACTTACAAGGAAAACACGTCCGCTGTATTTGTTTCGTTTTGACGTGATTTCAAGCAGTTAAGTAATGTCTTTTAATTATTGACCGTTCTTGTCTGTGATTTCATACTATAAGTAGATCTCCGTATTTTTTGGGGGAGGAGGTCATGTTTTCCTGTGTCGCTTCCGATGAGTGAATGGAGGCGGGCAAGGAGCTGCGCAATGAGAATAAGACGATTTTTAAAAAATTTCCTGGAGGACGAACGGGGTCAGTCCACGACCGAATACATTTTGATCTTGGCCGTAGTGGTGATGGTTGCCATGAAATTCCGACAGAGTTTCGGGAGCAAATTGACCAAGATCGTCGATATTTTGGGTGGCCAGATCGAACAAGGTATCGAGAATCCGGGATACTAAAATAAGTTCCTTTTGGGGCTTTTGGGATGCGCATGGGGAAAATGGGGGCATCCGCAATACGCTTGCTTCATCTTTTTATCCGTGATGATCGCGGTCAGGCGACCGTTGAGTACATCCTCATTCTTTCCATGGCGGTCTTCGGTGCCGGGGCCTTAGCGAGGGCAATCATGGGTGCCGTGAACCAAGGGGTCCTTCGCTTGGGCGGTGCGCTTGAAAAGGACCTGAAAACGGGGAGGATGCCTGTCTCAATTTGGAATAACTGATATTCCAGTCTACGTCATTTCGGCGATCTCGATCGTGGCACTCGTGACGGATCTGCTTTGGGGACGTATTTTCAATTGGCTGACCATCCCGGCGATCCTGATCGGTCTGGCTGTTTCCTTTTTTTTGGGAGGCTGGAACGGGCTTGGAAGTTCTTTTTTGGGCGTGATCGCCGCCTTTGTGATCTACGGGGCTTTGTTCGCGTTTCGGGTCATGGGCGCCGGGGACGTGAAATTGCTGATGGCGATTGGGGCCTGGGGCGGCTTGAAAGTAAGCCTCCAGGTGGCGCTTCTCGGCGTGCTTCTCGGTGGCGCGATGGCTTTCGTCATCCTTCTTTTCAAGGGTCGATTGCCCGGATTTCTTCGGAAAATTCATGCCTCCCTTCTGTCATTTTTCGTAAGAGAGCTGGAGTTTCAGCCCCCAAAGGTGGATCGCAAATTGACGATGCCTTTCGGGATTCCCTTGGCGATCGCGGCCATCTGGGTCGTTACGCTTCATCCCTTCGAGAAGTGGGGGTGGCTGTGGTGAAAAGTTTGGGCAATTCTTCCGGACAAGCGACCGTCGAATACATCCTGCTCGTCTCGTTTGTCGCCATGGCTTTCATGCTGCTCTCGGGAATGATCGGGGATATCCAGCTTACAGAACGGCTCATGAAGCCGCTCAAGCAGGATTACGCTCGCGCTTATCAATATGGAAACCCAAAGGCCAAGGGTTATGACGATGGCGGCCCGCTTCATCATCCACGTGCAGTTCCCGGCTCGGGGGAGGGAAACTTTCGGCTTTTCATTAATCCGGATGCGACGGGTTCCGGGGATAGCGAGTGAGATGATGAAGTACCCATCTCTCAGTTCGCCCTCTTTGCGAGACAAGCGGGGTCAATCGACGGTCGAGTTCGCTTTGACTTTGATGCTTCTGATGGGTTTCACCATGTTCTTTATCCGTCTTGCGCTGGTTTTCGCGTATGGAAATTACGTCCATTACGCCACTTTTATGGCGGCCCGGGCCTATCAGGCCGCCGGGGATTCTCCTGATTCTCAGGTGGAACGGGCAAAAGAGATCGTCATTGGAATGCTGAAAAAAAGTCAGCACGAGACGGGTGTCGAAAAATGGCCGATTATTGCGAAAGGCCAGGGAGGAACGCAGGAAGTTCCAGGACTTGCATTCGATGCATCGCAATTTGTGCATGGCAACAAAGATTCAAGTTGGATGCAGGGAGTCCGATATACTTTTAGGAGCCGGATTTTTTTGATCCCGCTGGGGGGGGGGGCGCAACGTATCAACCCGCTGAACGACCTCGAACTGACGTCGGAAAGCTGGCTTGGACGTGAGGTGAACTTCAATGAATGCAGGGATCAGATGAGCAATTTGGGGATCTGGGACAATGGCTGCTAGAAAGAATCAGCAACGCACATTGGGAGAAGAGGGACAGAGTATTCTTGAATTCTGTTTCATGCTTCCGGTCATGGTCGGTCTCGCCATGATCCTGTTTCGAGTGAACACGACCATTCAGATGTCGATCGTGAATCAACAGTACGCGCGCGCCCAGGCCCTTTTTCTTACCTTCAATCATTCGATTTATCCTTATCGGGACCTTCGTTTCGCTCAGCTGACCAGGAAGGGCTACAACCAGATGGTGATCGGGGTTTCGGACAACCCGGCCGCGGTCGGTGGCTATACTCCGGCGGCATCGACGTTTACGATTTCCAAGCAGCCTGGCGGCAGTGAGGAAACCAGAAAGGAACCCGAGCGGCGAAGCAATGTCCGGGTCAGGACGACCGTGAGTATTTGCACTCAGCCGAACGTGATCGGGCCGAACCAGCCGATTCTTGACCCGTCGACCGGATTATACGCTCTTTCCGAAAGCACGAAATTCGATCTCTGCAGGAGCCCGTACCTATGAATAACAAGGCACTTACCCTTTCCCTCTTAATGGCGATTTTGGCTGTGTTCTTCGTTCAAAGTTACGTCTCGAGCATTGAAGAAGAGGCAAAGAAGAAATTCGGAACGGAAATTCTGGTCGTCAAAGCGAAAAAGGACATCAAAGAAGCCGAAACCATCGACGAGACCGCGTTGGAACTCGCGCGAATCCCGAAACGCTTCAAAGAGCCTGCCGCGATTTCCTTCGAACAGAGGGAAGAAGATAAGGAAGTCCTTCGGAGCATGAAGCGGCTCACCGGCGCCATCGCGATTGTCCCGATCAAGAAAGGCGAGCAGATCACCCTGAATAAGATCACTGAACCCGGCGTTCGCACCGGCCTCGCGCCCCAGGTCGCCCCCGGACGGCGCGCGATCGCCGTTCCGGTCACCGAAATCAGCGGTGTTGCCAAGCTCGTAAAACCTGGAGATCGGGTCGACCTGATTGCCGTGATTGATACGGGATTGGGCAAGGAATACAGGCTCTCGAAAACCGTACTCCAGGACATCGTTGTCCTGGCGGTCGGTCGAAGTGTCACGAACAACGTCGCCCGTGTGGTCGAAACCGACATGTTCGGCGGCAAGGACAGGATCAAATCGCTCGCGGAGGATTTCAGTTTCAATTCGGTGACCGTTGAAGTTGAGCCGAGCCAGGCCCAGGCGCTCGCGCTTGTCCTGGCCAATGGTGACAATGCACTGACCCTTTCTCTCAGAAATAACGATGACACGGATCGCGTGAATGTCGGGGCCACGACGATTTATGACGTTCTTGGGCCCGATGCCATGCATTTGCAAAGGACGCCGGCAGGAAAAAAATGAAGCAGGTACCGGAGAATTTCAACAGATTGGATCGATTCTGCTGGATGGCGCTCCGGATGGGGGTTTTTGCTCTTTTTCTGGCTCTCCCCTCGATTGCGGCCGATCCCACCGACTCGTCGGCCGGCGGCTCCGGGGTCTCTTCGGGCAAGCGGAAATATTCCCGTTCCAAGCTGACGCATGATGAATCCGAGTACCTGGCGGATAAACGCCGACTTGTGTTGAGCACGGGTGAAGATAAGGCCGTTGATCTTGACTTCGAAGCGAACGGAGGAGCTGGAGGCGTTAATATCGGCAATCCCCAGGTCGTCGCGACCACGTTTGTAAAAATTGGGGATAAGCGGCAGATCGTGTTCAAACCACTCAAAGCCGGTGATTCAACCGTCACGATTCGCGATATCGACGGAACCTTGCGAGTCATATTCAAAGTAAAGGTGACCTCGTCCGATCTTCTCCGGATTGCCGGCGAAATCCGCGACCTCCTGCGCGACGTCGAGGGGCTCAATATCCGGATCGTTGGAGCAAGGGTCATCATGGAGGGCGAAGTCCTCGTCCCGGCGGACTACACCCGTGTCATAACCGTGATCGGAGACGAGTCCTACGCCAAATCCGTCATCAATCTCGTTACGCTCTCGCCGCTGGCGCTTCAGGTCGTGGCGAAACGTATTAAGGACGATATCAATGCTTTCGCTCAGAATGTCACGACCCGCGTGGTGAACGGAGTGATTTTTCTCGAGGGCACCGTCGATAATGCGGACCATTCAAGAAGAGCGGCGCAGATCGCCTACATGTATCTCCCGGACCCTCGTCCTGGAGATCCGATGCTGAAATTGGATACCGCCGCGCAAAAGACGGTTCGCAACCCCATTCAGAATTTTATCGTCATCAGCGCACCTCCGGCAAAAAAGCAGGAAAAGCTCGTTCGCGTCACCGCGCATTTTGTCGAGCTTTCGAAAGATTATAATCGCCTCTTCGGCTTCAAGTGGCAGCCCGGCATTTCGTCCGGAGGTGATCAGATCACGGTCGGATCGAGCCAGACGGGCACTACGGGCGGTACCGGCGGGACGTTCAGCGCGACGATCTCGAGCCTGATCCCGAAATTGCAGAGCGCGCAAAACGCGGGCTACGCGCGCATCTTGAGGACGAGCACGGTCATCGTCCGAAGCGGGCAGCCGGCGAAGCTTTCCGAAAAGACGAATTTTCCGTATGCGATTCAGGGTTCAGGTGGCCAGCTCGCGGCCGGCAACTCCGAAGTCGGGCTCGGTATGGCGGTAACACCCCTTATCCTCGGACAAAGCGAGGACATTCAGCTTGATCTCTCTCTCGACCAATCCGCGCTCGTCGGCGGTGCTCCTGCGGTCGGGGCGCCTCCGATCACCGCCGCGCAGAAGGTCGAAACAAAGCTTTACATCAAATCGAACGAGAGTGCCGCGATTGCGGGGATCACGGCTTCGGACATCGGGACTGATTTCAACAAGGATGACCCGAGTCCCGGTTCGTTCGAGGGCAATACCGATCCATTGTTCACGCTTCTTCGCTCGAAGAGATTTCGAAAAAAGAAATCCCAGTTCGTGATCTTCGTGACACCGCAGATCATCGATAACGCGTCCGAGGGGAGCGAGGATCTAAAAAAGAACTTCAGGATAAAGGTCAGATAGGGCGGGGGGAGAAATGGCCGGACATATTATCGCAGTGGCTGGCGGAAAGGGAGGCGTAGGCAAGAGCGTATTTGCCGCGAACCTTTCGATTGCCCACCTTCAGGAATTCAGGCAACGCCCCCTGATCGTCGATCTCGATCTCAACAGCCTGGGTGACCAGAACATCGTTCTCGGTCAGAATCCGCAAAAGAACATTGTCGATGTGACCCGTCTTCAGGGGGTCCCGATCGATCCCAAAACCCTCGGTCCCTACATGGTGAACGCCCAGGCTGGGTATTGCTATATCGGCGCCCCGAGGGACGCGATTACCGTTCAGGATTTCGACATTGACGGGTACGGCCGTTTTCTTAAGGGGATTACGAATGTCTTCGGCACCGTTGTCGTCGATTGCGGCAACGGAATGGAGCCTTGGGCTCTGAAAACTTTCGAGTTTGCGACGGCCATTTTCGTCGTTATGACCGCGGACGCGATTGTCGTGAATCAGACGAAAAGGCTTTTGTCCAAGGTTCAGGAACTGCTCTTTCCCGCGGATATGGTTCAGGTCGTCGTGAACCGGTACTCGCAAAACAGTATCATCAGCCCGCAGATGATCCAGAAAAGCCTGAATAAGCAAATTTTCGCCGCGATACCCGAGGACATTCCCACCTGTGATGGCTCGCTCGCGAAAAGTATGCCGGTCTGTATCGCCGTTCCGAATTCCTCGGTAGCGCGGGCCTATCACGACATCGTCCGGAGAATGCAGCAGGTAAATCTTCTTGAGAACCTCGCGAAGTTGAAGAAGCCCACCGGGGTCGCCGTCAAGGCACAGGGTACGGTGACCAACGCGGCCACTCCGGCACAGGGGCAGGGGGCTTCGGCTCCCGGCGCCCGAAGCCTGTTCGGTCACATCGACCCCTGGACCGGGATGAAATTGCGTATTCACAAGGCTCTTGTCGAGCAGATGGATCTGAAAAAGACCACGACCGACACGAGCGATGCCCGGCAGCGCGCGATTCTTCGCGATCGGACACAAAAGGCGGTTTTGGATATCATCAACAACGAGGACACCGGCAGTCTCCTGACGACACGTGAGCTGAAAGCCCAGATCGTGAAGGAAGTGCTGGACGAGGCGCTGGGACTTGGTCCGCTCGAGGATCTCCTGGCGGACGATTCCGTCACCGAAATCATGGTCAATTCACGGGACCAGATTTACATTGAAAGGGCCGGGAAGCCGCAGATCTCCAAAACGGTATTTTCAAGCGAACAGCAGATGATGAACGTGATTGAGCGTATCGTGACGCCGCTTGGAAGACGCGTTGACGAGAAGGTGCCATATGTCGATGCGCGCCTCAGGGATGGATCCCGCGTGCATGTCATCATCCCCCCGCTCGCGCTCCGTGGTCCGACGATCACGATTCGAAAGTTCCCGAAAAAGCGAATTGAAGTCAAAGATCTCGTTGGCTTCGGATCAATGACCGAAGAGATCGCCGACTTTCTGCGTTCCTGCGTCGAGGCGAAGCTCAATGTCGTTGTTTCCGGCGGTACCGGTTCGGGTAAGACAACTTTGCTCAATGTTCTTTCAAATTTTATTCCGGCGACTGAACGTATCATAACCGTCGAGGATTCCGCCGAGCTTCAGCTTGGACAGGAGCACGTCGTTCGCCTTGAGGCGCGCCCGAAAAATATCGAAGGCGAAGGCGAAGTGACGATTCGTGACCTCATCAAGTGTTGCTTGCGAATGAGGCCCGATCGCATTGTTGTCGGCGAGTGTCGAAGCGGTGAAGCGCTTGACATGCTTCAGGCGATGAATACGGGGCATTCCGGGTCGCTTACCACTTTGCATGCGAACAGTCCGCGCGAGGCGCTTTCTCGTCTTGAAACCCTGGTGATGATGTCAGGACTTTCAATTCCCTCGAAGGCGATTCGCGAGAATATCGCTTCGGCGGTTGGCCTGATTATCCAGCAAAGCCGCCTTTCCGACGGTTCGCGCAAGGTGACTTACATCACCGAAGTTGTTGGCATGCAGGGAGAGGTCATCGCCTTGCAGGACATTTTCACTTACAAGCAAGAGGGTATGGACAAGAAACGAAAGATTGTCGGTCGATTCGTTCCGACCGGCTTCATTCCCAAGTTCGTCGAGGAGATGGAAGCCAAGGGTATGCGTATTTCGCGAAACCTGTTCGCGGCAAAAGGTTAGGACTAGGGTTCCATTATGATGCTGAAATACATCGGGATCATTGCTTTCGGTGCGGCGGTATTCGGCATCTCGTACCATTACAACAAACGCTTTCTGGACTGGTTGAGATTCCAGTCGCTCGGGACTCGCGATTACATCGTCGAGAAACTCGGCTTGATGTTCATCGACGTTCCGCCTCATCGAATCCTTCTCGGGCTTTTTGGTATCAGCTTCGGATTAGGTTCGATCGTATTTTTGGCCTTTTTGCCTCAGCTCTTTCCGGGGATTCCGCTCGCGATTCTAGTGACCATTATCGGGTGGAAAGCTCCCAAGCCTATCGTTCAATATCTTTATGAGCGAAGGGTCAGGAACTTCGTGCTCCAGATGGTTGACGCGCTCAGCTTGATGTCGAACGGACTCAAGTCCGGTCTGTCGGTTGTACAGTCGCTTGGTCTTGTGACTCAGGAAATGCCGAATCCCATCGCTCAGGAGTTCAATTTGATCTTGAGCGAAAATAAATTGGGTGTGTCGCTGGAGGAGGCGTTCCTGAACCTTTCCAAACGGATTAAGTCGGATGATGTCGAAATGTTCGTCACTTCAGTGAATATCCTTAAGGAGACCGGCGGAAATTTGGCGGAAACCTTCGATACCATCGTGCTGACCATTCGCGAGAGAATCAAAGTCGAGAATAAGATAGCCGCAATGACCGCGCAAGGGATGTCTCAGGGATATATCGTTATCATGATTCCTCCCGCGCTTGGCGCGGTTTTTTACCAAACTGATCCGGAATTCATGAAGCCTCTCTTCACCACGCCACTCGGCTGGTTAATTGTATTCGCGATTGCCGCACTTGAGATTGTCGGATTTTTTGTAATGCGAAAAATTGTAAAGATTGAGGTATGATCTAAAAAGACCATATCAATTTGGGGTGACTATGATCCTGCGTAAATTCATGCGTTCTGGGATACTTTTCTTTGTTGCTGTGATTTTGCTTCTGCCGGCGCTCGGCGAGGCGAACGTCAGCCTGAAAAACGGAAATTTCTTCATGGCCTACACGGACATCGTATATCCGGGCGGGTTCGATCCGAAGATTGAGCGGGTTTACAACTCGAAGACTTCGTTCAAGGGTATTTTTGGCTTCGGTTGGGGAACGGAGTACGAGGTGAAGCTGACCGTTTCGGCCGACGGCAGTATTGTCGTTCATGAATACGGCGGGGGAGCGGAAAACCGGTTCACCGCGGCGTTTAACGCCCAGGAGCTCGATAAAGCGGTCGAGATGATTTCGGACGCGGCTCGAAAGTCGGGGTCGATCGGGAGCGCTGGCCAGCTTGAAGAATACAAGAAGAAGCTCAAAACCAACGCGAATTACCGGAACGAGCAATGGCAAGAATTCGTCGAGCGGAAAAAACTCGAGCGGCGTGTTCTGCCCAATGGTGCCCAGCTCCATTCAGTCCGCTATACCTATCAGTACATCACGAAAGTCGCCGGCGGATACGTCCGCACTTTTGATAGCGGAAAGATCGAAAAGTTTAACGACGCCGGGAAATTGGTTCGTATTTCGGACAAGAACAATAACTTTATCGAACTTTCGTACGGCAAAGACGGTCATCTTCAAAAACTCGTGGATAACTTCAACCGAAAGATCTTTTTTGTTTTCAACAATCAGGGACTCCTCGAAAAGCTGACCGGCGAAAGCGGGAAGATGGCCATGTATGGCTATAATCAGATCGGGCAGCTGATTAGAAGCCAGGACGTGGATGGAAACGTCTACACCTATAAATATGACAAACGCCACAATATGATTGAGATCGGGTATCAGGACAAGACGACTCTGGCGATGACGTATTACGGACCGGAACGTCACGATAATATAAAGAGCGTCAAAGATCGCGACGGGACGGTCACGGAGTATGGCTATGATACCGACAAGTCTGACCCGAACCATTATTCCGTCAGCGTGAAAATCAAAGCGCCGGACGGTAAACAGATTTCAAAAAACAGCTACGAATACTTCATCAAACGAAAGGCCGACGGTGAAGAGTGGACTTATAAAATGATCACGAACCTGGATGGCGACAGGACCGAGACCGTTTATAATGATGCCTCTTTGCCGGTATCCATCAAGCACGGTGCCGAAGAAACCACTTTCGAATATGACAACAAAGGTCACGTGACGAAGAAGGTTACCTCCGGCGAAGTGACTGAATTGACCTATGATCCAAAGGTCAGCAAGGTCAGCAAGGTGGTTCAATATCCGAAAGGGAACAAGAAAGAGGCGACCTGGTCGATCTTTCAGTACGACGAAAAAGGTAATCTGGTTTTCGCTAAAAATTCCAAAAATCGCGGCGTGAAGCTGCTTTACGATTTGAATGGACGGATCAAAACACTGATTGACCAGAACAAACGACAGATCAATTTCAAGTACAACGAGAACTCAAAGCCGGTGGAAATCTCGGACCCCGCTCTTGGGACGATTACGGTCAGCTACAAGAACACTGGCGAGATCCACAAAGTAGAGAGTAAGGCGGGACGAAAAATCGCTCTCGAGGTGACTGCGGCCTTTCAAAATCTCCTGGAAATCATTCGTCCAGCCGGAGTGAACTTATCTTTTTGAGTTGAGTTGAGTTGGGTTGAGGACTCTGGGGGGGTAACCCTTCGAAAATATTATGTTACTATTTTTTTAGCGGTTTTCTCGGGTTGAAATTGTTACCGATTTCATTGACCCGACCGGTTTAGTCAGATAAACTGGCATTACTACGTGAGCGAGATTAATCATAGGAGAAACGGATGAACATTTTGGTGAAAGCTTTTTTTATCAGCGCTTCTATCGCAGTTCTTGCTAATTTCGGCGCGTACGCAGGTGAGCTCGGGGAATCCGCAGCCCCCAATCAATGTTCCGCGATGCGGGACGAGAATGCGGCCAAGAAAGTTCAACCAGTCGTTCCCGCAAGTAGCACGACGAAGAAGGCTCCTAATTCTGACGCCGCGACCACTGGCGAATCGGAGAAAAAGTCCGAGTAGGATCGAAGAGTTTTATTCGTTCTATTTAGGTGATCGAGGGGGCGAGCCCGATGCGGGCGCTCCCTTTTTCTTTTCCGCTCGTCTTCGCTCTCGGGATGCGATAGCAAATTATGACGGGGGAGCAATGGGTGAGCACATCAGGATTATCGAAGTAGGGCCCCGCGACGGATTACAAAATGAGCCCGCGCAGGTCCCTTTTGAAGACAGGTTACGTTTTATCAGGGATCTCGTAGCAAGCGGGATCCGTGAGCTCGAGATTGGATCCTTCGTTCGCCCGGACCGCGTCCCAAGAATGGCTGACACCGACAAGATTTACGACTCGATGCGAACCGGAGGGCTTGATATCGGCGACGCGAAGGCCTGGAGTCTCGTTCCGAATCGCAGTGGCCTGGACCGCGCGGTTGCTGCTGGTGCGAAAAATGTCGCGCTGTTTACCGCCGCAACGGATTCTTTCGCTCGCGCGAATATTGGAATGTCCATCGAACATTCCATCAAGGAATTCGACGGCATTCTGCAACAGCTTCGGCGCTCCGGAAGTGATTTCCGGGTGCGTGGCTATGTTGCCGTCTGCTTCGGCTGCCCTTTCGAAGGAAAGGTGCGGCCCGAACAGGTTCTGCGGGTGATTGAAGGTTTGCTCAAGATCGGACTGGACGAGATTTCGATTTGCGACACGATTGGAGTTGCCACGCCGGGGCAGGTGGATCAGCTTGTCGTTCCGGCTTTGAAGTTGCTCGGGAAAACATCCCTCGCCAATCACTTTCATGATACGCGCGGAACCGCGCTGGCCAATGCGCTCCGTGCAGTCGAACTCGGTGTGCGGGCATTGGACAGTTCGGCGGGTGGCTTGGGCGGCTGTCCTTTTGCTCCGGAAGCCGGGGGAAATCTCGCGACCGAGGACCTTGTATACATGCTTGAGGGGATGGGCTTTGAGACGGGGATACGCCTCGACCGGCTTTGTGAGGCAGGATTGCGGATTTCGAGAAAGCTCAAGAAGCGGCAGTTAAGTAAGTATTTGCAGGCTCACCATTCGGAATGCCAGACGACCCGCAGATAGGGTTCCTCGTTCGAACGGAGATATTCGATTTTGCCCTTGAAACAGCGTTGAAGTTCTTCGCCGATGTGCCGGGCCAGCTCCGGAAGACTGACGTAAATTCTCGTTACACCTTCCATTGTACGTGACCAGAGTACGCGTTCCTGATCGTTTCGCGCGCGCTCGATCTGCTCGGTGATTCCGATGGCTTCGAAGACTCGATTCGAGTTATGTCGCCACGCTGATCCGTGAAGTTCAACAACACCTTGGGCGAAGCGGTCGCGTTTTTGTCGACATGCAGGACACGCCAGGGGATAAGGCCGACCAGCCCGAATTGACGCGCTTAAGCGGTTCGACTCGCTGAATCGTGCTTTCGCGTCCTCGGCCGCGTACCACCTGCCGCGCGAATTCATGGAACCACAATCGGGGCATTGGGCTACTCCACGGTCCAGGTTTTTGCGGCGAGGTTCACGAAGGATCCTTTTGGCGCGGAAGCGGGCGGGCGCTCGTGTCATGTCATGACATCATGGAGCAAGTCGTGTTCCGCCGCGCTCCCTTGTTCTGCCGCATCTATTCGAAATAACGTGCATTCCCGCGTTGTGGCGCGAATTTCGTGGAATAGAATTCGCATTCCTCCCTGAACCTTAAAGGGTTCGTGTTGGCGCGAAGAGTGCCCCATAGGAGGATCTGTGGACGGAAAAACCATGGAAGAGGTGAAACAGATTCTGCTTGCCCGCTGGCGTTTTCTTGCAGAAGGGACCGAGCGGGAACAGCAGATGACGGAGAATAATATTCAACAGGCTGAGATCATCGATATCGCGCAGAGCTTGGAGCAGATGGACCGGGAGATGTCCTTGGCTGAGCAGGAGCGCAGAGAGTTGGTGGCGATCGAGCGGGCCTTGGCAAAGATGGCGACCGCGAATTACGGAACCTGCGAAGACTGCGGGGAAGAGATCCCTCCAAAACGGCTGATCATTGTTCCCGAGGCGCGATTGTGCGCGAACTGCCAGGCACTTGAAGAGCGGCAGAATCAAAAATCGATTCGAAACCGGCTTCCAAGGGCCGCTTCGCGTTAGAGTTTCGTGCACATTGCACGTTGAAAACAGCACTGTTTTTAACCCCCCCGCGCAAGTGCATTGCGTTAAGTGCGCGTAGTTATTACTGGTTGCTTCGGTATAGCACTTGCGTTAGGGGTTCGCTCTCGGTCAGAGGCGTCAGCGGACCGGAGATGGGGGGGCGCACGGAACATTTCCAGTTTCTACAGAGTAGGGGCGTGCGGATTATCCGCGCACTCCATTCTTTGAAAGGACGACTTGCGCTCTTTTTCGGATCGATGCTCGCGTGCGCGATCGTGATTTCGGTGGTGCTGTTTTATCGCCAACACCAAATCAACCGTGACGGAGCCGCACGTTACGTTCGCGCGAGCGAGCAAATGGCGGACGCGGTCGAGATCCGGGAACTGCTCCGCGCAATTAACAAGCAGATCAGGTTCGGCTTGATTGACCCGAACGAATTCGCGCGACTCGAGAGTCTCATCGGTCGCCGGCCTGGTTCCAGTGCCGCGGGATCCCCGTTTAATCAGTTCAAGGCTGAGATAGCCGGCTACAGATCCGGAATTGACTCCTACCAGCTGGGCAAGACCAACGTGGCCGCCTTGAATCGATCCTATACTTCAACCCTTTCAGCTCTCGATGCGTTGATCGAATCAGATCAGCGGTCGATTTATCGCATCATTGAGGACCAGCACTATGCAAATGACAGCTTCCTGAGAATCGGGATTTACGGGTTTTTTGTCTTTATTTTGGTCGCGCTGGCCTTCGGATACCGAATGATCTCGCTCGCCACGGGGCCGTTCTCGTCAATGGTGAGATTTCTCGATGAGCTGGACATCGAACAGGATCACCTGCCGAAAGCCGGCCCTAAACTCAGGTCGGAGTTTCCTGAAATCGGAGAGATGTCAAAGAGCTTCGAAAGGTTCCTGAAAAGAATCTGGGGATATCGCGTTCTCAACGTACGACGGCTGCTCGTGGAAAAAAGAAAAGCTGATGTTCTTTCGGCGTGTATTTCGGATGGTATTCTTCTCCTGAGTGGCGATCGAATTGAGTATGTGAACCTCGTTGGCGAAAAAATTATCGGCGCTCGCTTTCGCGAAGTTCCCGCGGGTCAAAGCCTTTCAGCGTTATTGAAGGAAGCCCATGGTGCTGAAAATCCGGGTGTCAGGGCGATATTGAGCGCGATTTCGCGCTCAATATCGGTTGAGTTCTCGCTTGTGGAAGACGGCCATCGTCGGCATTTCCTGATTCAGGCGCGAGCTCTCGCCCAGGACTCGGAAATTCAGGATCTTGGACTCTTTGATCAGTTTCAGACCGGAGCAGAAGAACTCGGCGATAAGCTCCACCTCACAATGCTCATTGTGGCACAGGACGTGACCCTTGTTCGGGAGAGTCAAGAAGCGAAGGGACACTTTCTCGCTACTTTATCGCATGAAATCAAGACGCCTGTGACGAGCCTCACTATGGCTACCCGGCTTCTTCATAGGTCTTCACACCAGATTCCCAATCCTTCTCAACGCGCACTCGTTCAGACCTGCGCTGAAGATGTTGATCGCTTACGCGGTCTCTTGGGGGACTTTCTGAGTATTTCCAGTTTCGATACGCTTACGCAGCGGCTCGAAATCCAGAATGTCGATTTGGGGCGCCTGCTCAAGAACTCTGTTCAGTCATTTAAAATACAGGCTAAGGACCGGGTAATTGATTTGAGCTGTGAGGTTCTCCTTCCTGAAGGCAAGCCCGTCATTGTCGCGATGGACCCTGCCAAGATCGCCTGGGCCATTTCGAATCTCCTCACAAACGCGTTAAGGCATACTCCCAAGGGCGGAAAAATCAACGTTAAGCTGCAAGTTTGTGAGGGTTCTGCCGAAGTACGTGTCCGTGACACGGGTCCCGGAATCGATCGTAAGCGTCAGGCGCAGATCTTCGAGAAGTTTAATTCGTTTTATGATATTCGTATCGCCAGATCGGGAAGTATCGGCGTCGGTCTCGCGATCGCGAGAGAAATCGTTACCGCACACAGCGGTCGGATCT
>Ga0208375_1000519_pt1 | contig 55111 bp, 93 predicted proteins | sample RifOxyD1_FD_184038 | JGI IMG/M metagenome (GOLD analysis project Ga0208375, IMG submission 184038) | Soil microbial communities from Rifle, Colorado - Rifle Oxygen_injection D1 (SPAdes) | ecosystem: Environmental > Terrestrial > Deep subsurface > Rock core/Sediment | place: Rifle, Colorado... | reverse complement strand
ATATTGATATGGGTATAAATGATATTCAAAACATACCAACACCATCAATAGATGACAATGAAATTCAAATAGGTGGTAAAAAAATAGGTTTTAATAGTCAAATAAGATTAAATGTTAAAACAGCTATTAGTATAATAGGTGGTTTGTATATTATATTAACTACTATATTTACTATTTTTTATTTTAATCTTAAAAATGATATATCAACAAATAAAAATGAAGAAGAAGTAAAAAGATTGCAACTTTATGAGAAAGTAGAAGGAAAGATTGATAATTTAGATGATTTAGTAAATGAACTACACATTAAATAAATATTAATATGTTTCTACGCAACACGCTTAATCCATTGATTTACGTTAAGTTACGCTGGGATTGTTCCTAACCCCATTTAAGTTTTTTATTTAAATTTAAATTCAGTGGTCGTGACTTTTCAAGAAAATCTTACGACATGATTGTTTAACACGTTGGTTAAACTTTATATACTTTTATTGATTTTACCTGAATTAAGTTTTTAATTCAGAACCATATATCAAAGAACTTTTACTCAATTATTATATATATATTAAATATTTAAAGTCCGTTTTTGTCAAATTCATCCATTAAACTGAAGATTTAACGGTTTTTTTTGACGGTCAATATAAATTAGATAAGAATGTTGGTATTATATTAGATAGAACAAGTAGAATGAATATGCCTACTAATACAAATCAAGAAATTGCTAATCCATCACTACCTCCTAGTAATTAAATAATTTTTTATTGTATTTTAATCTTTCAATATGAATCTTTAAATTTTTTTTATATTTCATATTAATTATCAATTAGTTATATAGTGATTTTTATATATAATAGTTATGTGGCATTTGTGCAACTCACATCTTTTGCCCCCTCTTGGCTATCTCGTTCGCCATTTATTTCACGCACAGCCTTCCAAATTTGAAACTGCATATAACCTAATTGGCTACATATTTTTTCGTGTCCAAACCTTTTAATGTAATCCTTTAGCTGTGCTTCCTGAAACGCACCTTCAACTTCTCCAATTTCATAGTAGCTTACGTCTGTATCAGTAACGTAGCTCACTTTTGCTAATTCTTTTGTCTCTGCTCCCATAATTAAAAACGCCACATAACACAGTATATAGCAAATAGCCGTGTTACGGGTCTTTTTGAAACTATTTGCCTGTTATTAAATTTATTTAATCTTTGCCTCATCCGTGCTTTAAATCGGCTACTTGCCATATACTTTACCGTTATAAACAATAAAAATATTAGTCTCGCACCTAATCGTTACCGTTTGTCAACACCGCAGGTTTAACCGTTGGAAGCTTTCTGGGTACTACCAGCCTATTTTTAAATATTTATAACAAAGTATAAATTCAATAATAAAAATTATTATGAGTTTTCTACTTCTTTCAACATTTCATCTAATTCATATTTAGTAAAAAATGTTTTAGTTGATGTTATTACCTTACTACATTTTAGATACATTGCAGTTCCTTTCCATTCTGAAGTGTGTATCTCATTTTTTACTAAATATTCAAGTGCTTCTATTTTAGTCATTTGTTCTATATTTTTTAATACTAAATTTATACTCAACCATTATAGCACATTAAAACGATGCTATAACAAAGTATAAAAGAAATACGCTCATTCGCCAAAAGTGTACCAATCACCGTTGGGTAGCCATCTAAATCTTTTACCACAATCTTCGCACTTGAATCTAAACCACCAATGTCTTATCTTAATCAATCTGCTATGTTCACATTTATTTTTCATAATCATTCGCTTTACTTCTTTTATACTCAACCGTTATACACAATGCTACTGAAGTGCTTCGATTTAACATTAGTGATAAAAACTTTTTAAAAATTCTCATCAATTAAAATAAAAAAAATCATTGTGTGTGTTTTATTATTTGTTTCGTAACCAACATATGATTTATATTTCACACCATCAATTGTTTCATCATGGTTTCGTTCTATTGTTATATCAGCATAAAAGTCTAAATTTTTATATTTTTTATATGCTTCTTCAACATTTGTTGCTATGATTTTATCAATTATTTTTCCGTTAGAAATAATTCCATATACGCTTTTACCTTTTCTTAATTCAATATCTTCATTTACAAATTGCTTAAAGTTCTTAACATTATCAATCATTTTTCTAATATCTTCACTCATAGTTTTAATGTTTTATTTTATATATAAATATTCATAATTAAATTTATCACCGCACATTTTTAAAAAGTTTTTTATCGTGCTTCGTATCGAAGTTCATCCTAATTAAACCGCACTGTGTATAGCAAGGTGTATAAGAAAGTTTGCTATCAGTAGTTGTGGTAAATTGAAAGTTCATCAAAGCAAACCTTCTCATACACCCAACCGTTATGTTTAATAAAAATTAAATACCTTTACCATCAGCATACAACTTTAACACCCTTTGTTTATGTAAAAACTTTTCTCTATCAGTTAGTTCTCTGCAATACATAGTTGTTTTACTATTAATTACCGCCTTTTAAATTAATATTACTTATAACTATTATATATAAAAATGTTTTAGTAATTCTAGACAAAATTTCAAACCTTCTATCTTCCCTTCTTGAATATCACCTTCTTTATAAGCATCATATTTTCTACAAGCATCCATTTCCAGTTCAGATTTTGAAATTTCATCATTTATCTTTTGAATAACACTACTCATAATATCAGATAAATGTAAGTTTTTGTCTACATTTTCCAACATTTTTTCTAATTTTTTATCTTTTCCCATTTATTAATTTAGTGTTAACCCTACATTTATCTGTAACCGTTATAGGGTAATAAAAAATTATTCAGTTTTCCTTACAATCATTGAAGATAAAACGTTTACTATATCATCATTAGATAACATAATATGTGGTTCTTCTTTTGATTTATAGTTATTTATAACTTGAAGTAGTTTTATCTTCAATTCTTCCTTTGCTCTAAACTTTTGTAGTTCTTTAATTTCCTTATCTTTCATATCCAGTTTTTCTACGATGATTATATTTTTGATATTCTTTGATATGATATTGAATTTGTTCTTCTAATGTTATATCGTCATTATCTAAACAATATTCTGTCATTTCTTGTCTTAATTGATTAAATAAACTATCACTAACATCAGATTTATCTGTGTTATCAAGTCCATCTATTTTATTATCTTTGTCCATATTATTTAAGTTTATATTTCAATTTAATAAAAAACTACATATATCTGTAACCGTTATACACAATTAATTTTCAGAAACAGAAAACAATAGTTTCACCACTATCTCTGTATCTATTAAATTTCCATGTTCATCCATATACATAGGTTCACCAGTTTCGCAAGAAACTATTGTTTTCCCGTACTTCGTATCACAGTATTTTCTATATTCAATCTTTTGTTCTTCGTTCAATGTTTTCCACATAAAATTAACAGTTTATAACAAGGTGTATAAAATATAGCCTTGTTAGGTTATTACTAATTTGAAAGTTTGTGGTTAGGCTACATTTTATACACCCAACCGTTATGTTTAATTGCCTTTACATTTTTGGCAAATACCGTTTAAGTGGTTAGTCATCTGAAAACATTTTTCACAAAAATAAAGTTCGTATTCAGGCAAATCAGCTATAACATCAGATAAAAGCAATTTTTTATCACTATGGTCAACCTTTTTCTCTTGTTTTTTACTTTTGTTTTTCATATATAATTTTGTTTTAAACTACTTTTATCTGTAACCACTAGGCTTCATTACAAGCTATATCACCATTTTTAAAATCTAAAGCACCCATTAAGTAGCTTGCTTGGCAAAATTCTTGATTGTCATCATCTAACTCTTTTTTAATTATTTTGGCTTTTTTGCAAATATCTCTTACAGTAGGCAACGAAAGCCTAACACCCAATAAATCCAATAAAAGGTTTCGTGCCTCACCTTCGGTTATTTTACCTTGTTCAAGGTCTTGTGTTATTTTTGATAATTCTGTTATCATAATATTTTTATTTATGTTCGTTGTGCCATTTTAGAATCCTATTTAAAATATCTTCGTTTGTTTGGTAATCCACACTTCTAACATCATCTCCTATAATAGCATCTTGTTTACCTAAATTATAGGCTCGTAATAATAATGGGGTTGGATTCCACTTTTTGGTTCTACCATATAGTTCATCGTTAAATCCCAACATATAGGTTTCGAGTAATTGTTTATCTTGTTCATTCATAATTAAAAAAAATTGCTAACAAGGTATATAAAATACCCTATTAAGATTAGTGAGTGTGTAAGGCATCGAACCTTCACCAAACTCGTTTCTGTCACCGCTAAATGACCGCTTATTTGATTTTTTAGAAACGAATGTACTTATCATTTCATAATAGCAGAACCAACTGCACACACTCATATTTAAAATTTATATTATTTTTAAATTATTTGTTAATTTTTATTGTTATAAAAAATAAAAATACGATAGCATTGATATTAATCCCAACACACCAATCATACCACAAATTATTGCGATACTACTAAATAATTTGTATTGTTTTACCATTTTATTATCTTTGCAAACAACATCACATACGCGCATTTCTGGTGGTCTAATTATAACTTTACTTTTTATCAGTTTAATCATATTTTCTTATTTATAACAGTAAATATAAACAATTATTTTTTAAATTCCAAATAAATAAAGAATTTTATCCAACGTAAAAAAAAATATATACACATCATAAATATATAAATTCAATCTATTTATTTTTTGTTATAATCATCAATATGTATTTTATCGAAATGATAGATTTTCATATAATTTCTTATTGGAGAATCAGGTGTCATGAATTCAACATCAACATATAATTCACCATTTATAATTTTATCAAATTGTTCTTTTACTTTATCATTATAATACATTTCATAATTACCAAACTTTTTTGGATATAAATAAGGTTTGTATTCATTATAGAATTTTATGAAAGGTTCCAATAATTGTTTGGTGTAATATATCTTCCACTTATTATATTCTTCTTCAAATGTAAAATCATCTATTTCCATTTGTCTTGGAATATATTCATTATTCCATTTTGATGAAAATTTCAAATTAGGATATAGATTTAATAATCTATCGTTTTCCTTGTCAACCGATAATTGATATTTTGTTTTTTTCTTTTCTTTTATAATATATTGATTAAATTTCATCATTTAATTACTAATTTTGTTTTATTTTATATATAAAATTAATATTTATTTGTTTTTTGATTTTCATATAATAATCATAAAGTTTATTATTATATTTTTAACACAATTATTATGTTTAAATGATTTTTTAATATAAGGGGATGGATTTTATTTAAAAAATAATCTGAGATTAGGATTATTTAGTGTCTTAACGTTCGTGACATTATCCTTTTAGGTTGCGATACCATAGGTTCTTCACTTGTCCACTATAATCCATCTTTCGGATGCAATCATAGTCATAAGACGACACTGTTATTTTTTAAAGGACTAACTAACCTTTTTTCCGTCAACCTTACTCGATGTTCCGTATACCCCTGACTTTGCCAAGCCATTCGAACAAGCAGTACTTATTCTAGGTGCAATTTTCCATCAAACAACCTCATCTTTGCGAGATTTGGTCATCCTTAATTCATCAGAAGATGTTAAGGTTTAAGTGTCTTTTGAATTGACGTTGGACAGGTCTCTGCGTTTGTTTGTTTACTATCAGATTTGAACTGACGACCCACGGTTTAGAATACCATTGCTCTACCTACTGAGCTAATTAAACTCCTTATTATCAAGTGCCTGTCCAGTCGCTTCATATTTTTTTGAAATACAAAATACAACACTTAATATACGTTTTTCAGACTGTTAATCCTACTTGTGCGATGCTTTAGGTCAATTTCTTAACCCTGGCACTTGTAACCGCCCTTGCTTTAACATCACTCGGACTAATTACCTTCTTCTTATCTTTTTGATTTCATTGATTTGGTTATTAGGGTATTATGTCACCACAACACTTTATTAAGAATGCTCCTTACCCTGTTGCCAGGGGGCTTACATTCTACATTCTTCCCAAAGACCCTAAAATCAATTTCCATCTTAATTCCACCTAAATGAAATGTCCTACTTAGCATAGAACTAGACGAAGATTTACCTGAATTAACCATAAACAAGAGTTTATGGCGGATAACCCATAAGGTGATTATCCTTTATCTATTTCACAATAGACTATCCTTTTCCACAAGGGAAACCTACTCAGGCGTAAATTATTTTTCAATATTTTCAAAGAACTACTTTTGCAGTCTGGTAAGGATTCGAACCTTAGTACAGCTTTTAAAATTTTTATCCTTCCGAAGAAGTGCTGTGTCCTACATAACCAGATTGTTTCTAATTATGCAATGACCGCTAGACGACCAGACCATAAGATAATAGTATTTAAGAGGATGATTTAAACCTACCGAAGTCTCCTTCTTTCTGTAAATAACCAGTTTTAATAAAACTAATATTACTAGGGTTAAACACTATTATATTTTTAATATTTTAAAGAACTTTTTCTTAGTGAAGATGGAAGGAATTGAACCTACGCCCAAGAAACTCAAGTTTTAACCGAATTTTTCTCTGTCTCCCGTTGAGACTTCATCTTCATAATAGGCTGAGATTATACCTTTAATACTGATACTTTTGTCATTACTCCTCATTTTGCGATAAGGATTCTACATTTATCCACTTCCCTAGGAAGTATATCAGCGACGTTGCTTTATTTTAGATGGCAGCATTTCCATCATCATTATAAGATTACTCTGTGTTCCAACTTCCCCCGACCTTGCGAGCCGTTCATATCCGCTACAGATATTAGGTGCGTCATTCCACAAAACACTTCCACCTTGCGAGTTTCCGTGTCCTTAATTCATCCGAAGATGTTAAGGATTAAACGACTTTCATCCTATAATTGTCCAAGACTTTGCTTTAAAAATTTTCATTTTTTTACCAATAAAAAATAATTTTATATGCCGATAATTTAACCCAATTATCTAGGGTCTCAGTTCAGCGCTCGGACAGAGTTTCATATACTTTTGGTATACAAAATGCTCGACTGAACATACGTTTCAGGTGGTTAGCCTTACTGTGTCATATTTCACGATTCCAGGTACAAGTACCTTTCACCATTTATATTGATAAATAGCCTTTACGTAAACCTACGCTTAAACAGTTTATCTACTTCTTATTTTTCAAACTCATAGTGTTGACACGTTTTTGGTTAGACTGTCACGTCTGATTAGGTTTGCTCCTTACCCTGTTGCCAGGGGGCTTACATTCCATATTCTTTCCAAAGAACCAATTTTAAGAATACCCTAAGATATTCACCTCACTACTTACATCTTATGTCCACTTTTTAAATGAACCAGTAGACTGGAATCTACTAAAATGAAGCTTGTGTGCTGTAACCAAAAATATCCGAAGATATAATTGGTGAGAAGTTGAGAGACTTCCCCTTTTACGAGTTACCCCGTATTATAAAATTCCTACTCCCGAAGGAATAGATGTCATCACACACGATGACAATTTTTTCAATTTTTTCAAAGAACTACTTTTGCAGTCTGGTAAGGATTCGAACCTTAGTACAGCTTTTAAAATTTTTATCCTTTCGAAGAAGTGCTGTGTCCTACACAACCAGATTGTTTCTAATTATGCAATGACCGCTAGACGACCAGACCATTTTTGAAATAAAAAAGTGCTATTCACTAAAACTTAATAAGGATGGATACGACTGTTTCTCCTAATAGTTTGACTTTACTTGTTTCCCTTTTCAATCATTTTTACTCTCTTTGATACTATATTATTTGATCAATGACCATTTATTATATTTTCAGTGATTTCAATCTTTTTACTCTGTCCAACTTTCAAAACTATATTTTAAATGTATTTTACTATCTCCGGTTTTAATCCTTTTACTCCTTAGTACTTCATCTACTATTAATTTTGCAACTTATAATAAAATCCATCCAATCTTTCAATCTTTTGACTTCCTCCGATTTCAAACATTCTAACAGTTAAACTTTATTGTTTTCTGTTTTCACACTTTTTTATTTCAATATTTTAAAGAACTTATTTCTTGTTTTTAATGTATCTTACAAAGATATAAAAGTTTTTTTTAATTTCCAAATTTTTTGTCATTTATTTTTAACTTTTTTTTCAATCTTTTAAAGAACTTGTTTTTTTAATGTATCTTACAAAGATATAAAAGTTTTTTTTAATTTCCAAATTTTTTGTCATTTATTTTTAACTTTTTTTTTCAATCTTTTAAAGAACTTATTTCTTAATTGTTAATTACAAATATATGTTAAATATTTTTAACCACCAAATTTTTTTCAATATATTTTTTATATATTTAACTTTAAATGTTTATTTTTTCCAATTTCATTAAAAATCAATACATTAGAAATCATTAAATTTCTCCATTAATCTTTTTAAATATTCTATTCAATTTTATTAACTTTAAATACCAATATTTTTCAGGTAATACATTATGTGGTATATTCATAAAATAATCATAAACTGTTTTTTGTGCTAATTCATCAACTAATTCACATTCAGTAATCCATTTAACTCGTCTTTTTGATGGTATTCCTCTGCTAACAGCAAATATATCATCTACTAATATTTCTTTAGTTTTTGGATTTTTGCCTATAACTAATGAAGTATTTATAAATAATTTACCTTCATATATTCCGACAAAATCCCCAACTCTTACATCATTAAATCCATTTAAATTCATATATTATTATATTATATTATTAAATATATGTGCAATAACATCAATAGTCCAACCATTACCTAATATGTTTTTTGCTTTTGATACTGATACCATTGATGTATAACCAATAGGAACATTTTGTAATTGTTCAGCTTCATATCTTGTTATCTTTCTTACTTTACCTTCATCTGTTAATATTTTAGCTTTACTACTAGCACCAGTATCTAAACATCCGTGTTTTCCATTTAAATAATAAGCTCTTTGATCTTGGCTACCATGACCTGTACCATTTATATCATATTGTAAATAGTTTTTTTTATAATATCTATTTTTTGTTTTTTCTTCTTCTATGAATATATAATTATTTTCATTTGTATCACAAATATCTCTTAATACTATATGATGATTTTTTGGTTGTGTAACATTTGGAATATTGGTCCAATATAAACGTTTTCTATTTTGAGCTGAAACTAATGAACTATTAATTTTTATTGGATTTACATTTAAATACATAGATATAATATCTTGGTATTCTTGTTTCATATTAACATTTTCTAATAAAAAATATTTTGGATTTAATTCATTTTTTAATCTGACAAATTCAAAAAATAATTTACTTCTTAAATCATCAAAATTTAATTGCTTTCCTGCAAACGAAAATCCCTGGCAAGGACTTCCACCAATCAATAAATCAATTGGTGGTAAATCTTTACCAACTACTTTAGTTACATCACCTATTTGTATAGTATCTGGAAAATTACTTTGTGTAATATATATAGCATTTTTATCTATTTCAGATGCAAAATATTTATCATATTTAATATTTGCTTTATTTAAAGCAATTTGTCCACTTGACATACCATCAAACAAACTTAATACATTCATTTTATGATAACTTATTTTTAATTATTTGGCTAGCTAATTTACCATCAATTTGAGCACTATAATTAATCTTCAATTCTTTCATAATATTTCCCATATCTTTCATAGAATTAAATCCGTTTTTATTTATAATATTTTGGATAATAATTTCTATTTGATTTTCAGTTAATAGAATAGGAAGATATTCGGCTAATATATCTGATTCAATAGGATTATTATAAAGATCGGCATTTTCTTTCATCTTACGAATGATTTTAACTACTTCTTCATCAGATAATTCTTTGCCTACACGACTAAATTCTCCAATTACAACTCTTAATAAGTCTCTTTTTTTCACTTCTTTATTTTTCATTGCTGATTTTAAATCAGCACTAATTTTTTCTTGTAGTTTCATTTTCTTTGTTTTTATTTAATTTATTAAAAATATATGTAATAATATTAATATTTTCTATCATTATATATCACATGTTATTCACGTTATAGGAACATTTGTTCCAATTTAATCGATGTATAATCTTAATTTAGTAATTTTGAATAGTAAATATTAGTGTATTCATTTTATATTATATGAATATTGTCTAAAATTGTTTATTTAAAAATGCCTATTTTTTTACTTTCTGTTTCGTTAGAAATAATATAAATTCCGTTAGATAATTTATTTTTAATATCTTCTTCTTCACCAATCATTAAAAATTGTCCATTCATATTATATACATTATATAATTTTGTAATAAAATTAATATCATTATATTTAATATAATCAAAAGTTTCAGATTGTCCATCAAAATCAATTTGAGTCAATCGATAATAATAACTAATATTTGTATAATGTTTATAACTATATTCTATTCTATAACTAGAATTACCATTACCAGGTACTTCATCTAAATAATTCCATTCTACTGCATCATTAGAATATTCTATTAAAAATTTATGATTATTAATTTCTGACAAAGTTATCCAAATTATTTCTTGATTATTATTATTACTATTTACATAAAAATCATATAAAGTTATAGGAAGAGTTGGATTAATAATAACATCTGGATCAGAACCTACTGGAATATCAACAGTACCATCAACTATAATACTACCCGTTCCACCAGGTGATATTATTTCAGATCCAGTTCCCATCGTCATATCACCATCAATATCCATTGTACCATCAATGGCTATATATACTCCATTTCCTGCTGTTAAATCACCACCTATATCTATACTACCACCTAAATCAATATCTAAATTACTATTATTTGCCATACTTATTCCACCAATAACTGATAATGTACCTTCTACATATAATTTAGCATTTTGTAAAATAGATATAGAATCTACTGTTAAAGTAACATTAGGAGCAATATATAAAATAGAATTATTTTTAAATGTTAATATACCAATAGTTATGTCACTTGTAATCCATATACTATCATTATTAGATATTGTCGCATTATCTAATGCACTATTAGGATATATAGCACCCCAGACAGTATTGTCAATCCAAGAACCTGTTTTTGTTGTTGAATAATTTGCACCAAATATATTGAATGATACGAATAATAATATGATTATTAATAATTTTTTCATTTTAATTAATTAAGTTTTATGTATATATTATTAATATACTTAAAACATTTGAAATAGTTATGATTTTTTGATAAATGATAAGATATCGATGACTAATGTATTATTATAGTCCCATTCCACTAACAATTTTTAAAAATTCATATGGTTCAACTTTAATGAATTCACGTAATTCTTTTTTTATTAAATATATATTTGATATAAAATCATTATGTAATTCTGGTAAAGGCTTATCTAAACAAATTTCCCATAGTACTTGAATATCACCATATGGTATTTTGCCTTTATGATATTCATAAACTATATCAAGCCATTTATCTAAAGCACAACTTTTGAATACTTCTATCATCTTTTTTATGCATTTAAAAGACAAATATACAAATTATTATTTAATATTTAAAAAATTTTCCATACAATAATTAATTTTTAATATTAGTATGAACGTCATTTTGAAAAACGAATAAAATGTTTTATCTTTTAACTGACCTATAAGTAATTTCTTTCTGTATTTACATACAAAGATTAAATGAACTTTTAAATAATGTCTTGAACGATTTGTTGAATGATAATTTGATTTTTTAGACATAATTTTTAATTTTTTTGTGAATACTTTTCACAAATCATAAAGTATTTTACAAAAAAATTAAAAATTAGATAAAAATGACTTTTAAAGTTTAATATATACATTATATGAAAACAATATTTAAGTCATTTAAGTTTAGAATATATCCAAATAAAGAACAAAAAATCTTGTTGGCTAAACATTTTGGTGCTAATAGATTTGTTTTCAACTACTACTTAAATAAACGAAAAGAAACATATCTTGGTGAAGATAAAAAATCACTTAATTATTATGATAATGCTAATGATTTAACTCAATTAAAAAAGAATGATGATTATATATGGTTAAAAGAAATTAATAGTCAATCACTTCAATCTGGTTTGAGAAATCTTGATACTGCTTATAATAAATTTTTTAGAAAACAAACAAAGTTTCCAAGATTTAAGTCAAAATACGATAGACAATCTTTTAAAATACCACAAAATGTATTAATTGTAGAAAATAAATTAACTATACCAAAATTTAAAGAAGGTATTAAAATAAATTTACATAGAGAAATAGAAGGTAAGATAATTTTTGCCACTATATCTAAATCAACAACAGGAAATTATTATGTTAGTTTAACATGTGAAGTTCAACATAAACCTTTTGAAAAAACAAATTCAAAAGTAGGTATTGATACTGGTATTAAAGATTTAGCCATATTAAGTGATGGTAAAGTATATGAAAATATTAAAACACTTAAAAGTAATTTAAATAAATTAAAATATGAACAAAGACAACTTTCAAAGAAAGTTAAAGGTAGTTCATCAAGAAATAAACAAAGAAAAAATCTTGCTATAATTCATGAAAAAATAACCAATGTTAGAAAAGATTATTTACATAAAGTTTCAACCGAAATCATCAAAAGCCACGATGTAATTTGTGTTGAAGATTTAGCCGTAAAGAATATCATGAAAAATCATAAATTAGCACAATCAATGTCTGATGTTAGTTTAGGTTCATTCTATTCTATGTTGGAATACAAATGTGAATGGAATGATAAAACAATCATTAAAATTGACAGATTTTTCCCATCATCTAAAATGTGTTCCAATTGTGGTTGGATAAATCAAGATTTAACTCTAAAAGATAGAGAATGGATTTGCACTTCATGTGGAGAAAAACATGATAGAGATTTTAATGCAAGTAAAAACATTTTAAAACAAGGTTTAAAAATATTGTCTGGTTCAGGGATTGAGTCGGACATTAAACAAAAACAGGTGGAGGCGTTGTCATTAGATGAGTCTATGAAACCTGAAACACATTAGTCTTTAGCTAATGTGTAGTTCATATATAATAGTAAAATATAATCAAAATTATGAAACATTTAAAGAAGTTCAATGAATCAATAAAAAGAAAAGATGTGAAAGATGTTATTGATGATGTATTAGATAATTTAACTAACAAAAAACAACTTTCAGAATCGGAAAAAGAATTTATGGAATCTGCTTCTAAAGATGAAATTGTTGATATAACTGTCCCTAATATGACTGGTAATTTTTGGCAAGATATGTCAAATCCACATAATTTAGGAACGATGTGGATTGGTAAAGATGGTGTTTGGAAATTACTTAAATCATTAGAAGATGAGGAAGAAGAAAGATTAAAAAAAAATGGAAATAGTGATGATGTTTTTAATTACAACAAGAAAAAAAAACAAGAAAAAATATTATCAGAATTTCCAGAATTGAAACCAATTCTACTAGAACTTGCTAAAATTAAAATTGAAAATTTAAAAAAAGAAACAGACGTTATTAAAAAGTTAGATAATATAACATCTAAAATAAAAGATGATAATATGAAATATGATATTAAACAAAGAATTGAATATGCTATACAAGATTTATATTCTTTAGAAAATCAATTTGGTTATATTTTACCAGAGTTAAAAATGGATGATGATGGTGAATATTTAATATCTTAAAATTTTTATTTAATATCTTAAAATTTTTATTTAATAGATTAAAATATAAATATAAATATGAAATTATATAAGTTTATTTCAACCACAATGAAAGAATATTTGAATGAACAAATGAATAATAGTACAGAATTTATTGCATATCATTCAACTAATTCAAAAATATATAATTTCGACTTTAATAATATTGAATTAAAACCAAATTCTTCTACAAGAATTGATGGTTTATTTTTTAGTAATATACCACAAACATCTTGGGGAGAATACACATACAAAGTAAAAATTATTTCACAAAATCCAGCAATTTTTGATTTAAGTAAAAGTAGATTTGATAGTTTAGGAATACAAGAAGCATTTGATGCTTTATTGCGAGGGGAAACATCATATATTATTGATGATTTGGTAGAATATGGTGATATAGAACAAGAAGATGCTAAAAATTTAGTAGAAGAATGGATAAATTTGGATTTAATTATAATCAAAAATCAAGTATATGCAAAACATGATATTGAATATATTATACCAGATCCATATTATAATGGTAAATCTGCTAAAATTATTAATTTAGGATTGATAAATTTAATTAAAAATAATACAATATAAAAAATGATAAATAATTTTAAAAAATTCATATTAACAGAAAATAAAGATAGTAAAATTGATAATATTATTTCAATTATTGAATCATATCCTAAAAAAATAAAAATTAATAGACCATATGTTATTTATAATAATGGTTTAGAAACCACTATAAATAATTCTGATATTGCCAAATTATATTCAAAATATCAACGAGAAAAGTATAAAAAATACATTAAATCAATGCCATTTCCATTTGATAAATTGATGGATAATTTAGATAGATTTAACAAACTTAATGAACTTTGTAAAATATTTGAAAAGTATTCTGATATAAAATTAATGTTAGTAAAAAATATATCTATACATTTAATGGATATTATTTTATATGATATGTATTTTGATATTAAATCAGTAAGATATGATGTTCATTATGTGGTTGATAATTTAGTTATACCTGATGAAAGCAATGATATAGAATGTAAAAAATTTGGTCTTTGGTTTACTAATACAGAAAATCCGATTAACTATATTATATTTTTTAGTAATACGAATAATGTTATTAACTTAATTAGAGATTATTGTATGTAAAATTTTTTATACATATTTATTTTTTAATTTCAATAATATTTCATATATTTATGTTATGAAGGAAACAAAGAGCTATTTGAAAAATCACTATAATTAAAGAAAAATGTGTCAAACCGTATTATTTGCAAAAAGTGGAATTGAATGTGAAACAGTAAAAGAATTAAAAGAAGCATTACCATTTTTAGAACTTATTAAAAACAAAATGTATAAAGAAATACTAAACGATGCTTGTCTGTGTCAAATTGATTTAGATAAAACTTTAGATAAGGCTGGTATTAAATGGGAATGTGACTGTATGCAATTCATTTTAACTGAATTATAACTATTTGGTGTATATATAGATATGAATTAAAAGTAGAATTTTATTAGAATAATTAAAAAAGAAAGATGTAAATTTTATTTATAAATATTTATATATAAACTAAAATAATATATGTTTAAAAATGAGAAAGCAAATAGATAAAATAAAGAACTGGAAACAGTTTTTGAATGAAGGAATTTTTACTAAAAAAACAAAATTAGAAGAATTAAATTATCTAATGAATAAGTTAGAATTAGCTTATGAAAAAATGATTGTTGAGGCAGGAGGTGAAGAAAATTTATCTAATGGTGTTAAATTAGATTATGATAACTTTGGTGATTTTGTTGATATATCATATAACATTGTTGATATTATTAAAAATGAATTGCATGATATAAACATAAAAAAACAAGAAGATAAAATAGAAGATGTTTATAAGTATAAATATATATTAATACAATTACAAAATAAAACGAATACTATAAATTATGTTCGTGGTGTATCTGAAATAAGTGTTGAACAATTTAAATTTGTTAAAAGAAACATAATAAAAATGTTAAATAGTTTATGATGGTAAATTTTTTAAAAATCAAACTATAATTGAAATACAAAAGTATTATTAATTTATATATAAACTAAAATAATATATGTTTAAAAATGAGAAAGCAAATAGATAAAATAAAGAACTGGAAACAATTCGTTAAGGAAAATCTTGACTATGAAGAATTTGAAGGTATTAATGAATATGTTTTTGATCTTTATTTTGATGTTAATGCTACAAATATACCACAATCTCAGTATGATAATGTTTTATATAGAAGCTTAATTGAAGAATTTGATGGATTTGATAATACTTTTTATTTGAAAGTTAAATCAACGATCAAGATAGTTATATTGAAAAATGAATGGGTTGGTGATAAAAAACATTCTTTTGACTATATAAAAACTACAATAAAAGCTGAAATACCTAAATATAGTGATTTAACTATTGAAGATATAGAATCAACAATTAAAGCAAAATTGGGTAGTTTTGATCATCGTTGGAATATATCATATGACGAAAAAGAAAAAGTTCATATATGGTTAAAAAAATTAGAGATGATTAATTAAAATTATATTATACATAACGATTACTGATATAAAAAAGTTAATTTAAGATTATGGAAATAAAAACAATAATATCGAAACAACCTATGTGTAAAACTTGTGGTAAACTAATGCTTGAATGGAATGCATTTGCTGATAAACATGAACACGTTAAATGTATAGCAGAACGCATATCAACAAATTTGATTGATATAATTAAAAAACAATTTGAAACAATAAACTAAAAAATAAATTAATAAATTATGATTATAAAATTTGATGAATATAAAAATAATGATATATCTACATTAACAGATGATGTTTTTTATATGTTTTTAGAAGAAGGTAAAATTTATTTACAACATTATTATAATCAAAATATGCCAGAATATTTTAAAGATATAATGTGGTATTGGAATAAAGATACTACATTTATAAAAAACAATAATGTAGAAAAAAAATTAGCTGCAAACAAAAAATATAAAAATGTAAAAGATTGGTTATTTTATTGTGGTGGTAGAAACGGTAGTTTATGGCTTCCAAAATATGCATAATATAGTCAACAATAACTAAAAAATATGGAAAAAAAAGTGGATGAATGGGTTGTTTTTCTAGACGAATTTAGAAAAACTGATAATTATAAAAAAAGTAAAGGAATGCTTTTGTTTCCGATATTTTTTGAGTGGTTATCTAATAATTATGAAATCCCAAAGAAAAAAAATTAAAATTATGAACAAAAGATAAATGTTTGAAGATTGATATATTAAAAATTACGTATAACGTTTAGCACAAACTTAAATTTAAAATAAAATGATACCAAAAGAACAGAGAATTGAGTATTACTTTAAATCAGATATAAATGATAATACATTACCAGAAGAATGTCAAAAATGGATTGATAAGGGATATGTAATACATCAAATAATTCCGTATAAAGAATCATTCACAACAGTAACTAATACAAATATATGTTATTGGCTTTTATTATACAAATATTAGCCTTGAAATATTAATAATAAATAATTTATACATATGAAAGATTTATCAAAACTTAGCGAAATTATTAAAAAAGGACGACAAATAATCAATTTTATCGAAAATAAATATAATAATATAAAAACATATAATACAGAATATTTTGAATATTCTGATAAAGTACTTAAAATAATATTCAATTATGAATTTTATGTGTTATACGATTTTGATAAAATAACATTAATAGAAATTGATTATTATGAAAATGAAACTGATATAACCAACGACTTCGTTAATTATTGTTTATACCAAATATCATAAATAAATTTTAAATATAAACTTAATAATAAATAAAATTATGAATGAATTCATTACACCATGTATAGGACAATGTAGAATATCTGACGATAGATCACATTGTATAGGATGTAAAAGATCAATATTAGAATTAAGAGGGTGGATAAAATATACAACAGAAGAAAAAATTCAAGTTATAAAAGAATTAAAAACAAGAATATGGGAAAAATGAACTACACATTAAATAAATTTTACCTATAAAATTAGATAAATCAAAGTTTATTTCTTATATTTGTTGTTTAAATATTTTAAATTATCAAATCGTGACATTAATAATGAACTTAGATGTAAATAATTTTGAAAATTGGACAGCCGATGAATATCGTGATAATTTATTACGTTTAGGTGCTGTTAGTCATAATTCTTTAGTTGGTAAAACAGTATATTATTCACAAACAGTATACGGTGAGCATACAGTTGTAAAATGGGATGCAGATAAAGCCGAATTCTTACTTGATTTAGATGGGTATAAATTTTGGTCAAATCCATTTATGATACAGATTATAAAAACGATAGAACAAATACAAAAAGAAGTTGCCAAAGAATGTGCAGAAGAACACTTTGAAGTAATACTTAATGCTGAAATAATGGCAGGTGATTATGAACAAGCAAGGCGACTTCTTATAACAGTAGCAAATAGATACATTGACCAATTTATTTTTAATAACATACAAATATGAAAGATTTTAAACATATAAAAAAGTTTAACGAAGCATCAGAAAATTAACACTTTAAAAATTTATAAAATGATTGGAATTTATCACAATAGAGATTTGGATGGCTTCACAAGTGGATCAATTATTAAACTAAAATACCCAGAAGCAAAAATGATAGGGTATGATTATGGGAAACCTTTTGAACAGGAAGTAGTAATAGACGAACCAATAATTATGGCTGATGTTTCGTTCCCAATGAAAACGATGATAAAAATTGCACAATTAAGCAATTGGCAATTGACATGGATTGATCATCATATTTCAGCCATAAACGACTATAAGGAATTTGTTGGAGATGGTGAAAATTTTTGTAATGCTGTTTTAGATATTAGTCATGCAGCATGTGAAGGAACTTGGACATATTTATTTCCAGGTAAAAAAATGCCATTAGCAGTTAAATTACTTGGAGAATATGACACATGGAGGAATTCTGACAAACATAGATGGGATAATGAAATATTACCATTTCAATTTGGAATGAGACTTTATTGTAATAGTGTTGATTCTTTCCCTACTGAAGTTTTTGAAAACGAAAAATTAATTAAACAAATAATTCTTGAAGGATTAACTATATTAAAATATCAATCACAAGTAAATGAATTACAATGTAAAAACTCATCATTTGAAACTGTTTTCAATGGATTACGAGCTGTTTGTTTAAACGGTGGTGGTTTTAATTCAGATGTTTTTAAAAGTGTTTATGATGAAAGTAAACACGATATTATGATGCCTTTTCAATTTGATGGTAAGCAATGGACTATATCACTTTATACTACAAAAGATGAAATTGATTGTTCTGTAATAGCAAAAGCAAATGGTGGAGGTGGACATAAAAAAGCTGCTGGATTTCAGGTTGAAGATATTTCAAAGGTATTTTCTAAAATACAACATTCTTAATAAGAAATAAGGGAAAATCTTATGAATTTGTTTAACAGATAAAGAAATTAAAAATAGGCGTTCAATAATCTTGGACACTTAAAATTGATATATGAAGAAAAAAAACTATTATAAACATTTAAAAAATAAAAATTATGTACCCAAAAATTGTAGAAAAAATACACAATGAATTTTTTCAAGCAGAAACAACAACAGAAAAAGCTGTTAGATTAGTTAAGTGTGGATTTGAAAATGTAAAAGAAGTTGATAGTTATAATGAAAAAGCCGCGTATTATAGTATGGCATATCCATTTAACAAATTTATAACAACTAAACAAGTGAAGAAGATTTGTGATAAATATGATCTTTTTCTTGGGGAAATAAAATTATTCAATGGATTTGTACCTGATAAAAATTTGAAAGAAATAGAAAATTTCAGACTTAAACTAAGAGACTATACACATTTTGGTTATGATACTGAAGGATATGGAGGTAAATGTATATTTGATGAATTACCAAAAAAATTACAAAAAGAATTATTAGAATCAAATGAAACTGATACTAGTTTCAATACAAAATATAGGGAAAAAGGTAATTTGTTTAAAACTATATTTCTACATGAAAAGAAAGATATGAAAATAGTTGCTCCCTTAAATCAATTTAATTTAGATAAAAGATATAAAGTTAACAAAAAAACGAGAAAAATAGAACTAATAGATCCAATTGTATTACAACCCGTAGAAGGTGGATATTTAATAGTTACCGCATGGGGTGATGAAGCATCTGACAATGATGTAATTAATCAAATAAGAAATTAAATAATGAGAATGTGGATGATTAACCCAAAACTATTATGTCGTAAACATCTTTTAGGTGAACATAATGAAATTCATAAACATAAGCATAATTTTGAAAAAGGACACAAAATAGACGGTAGGTTAAAACCTTTTGTTGCAATTGAACCATTGAATATGGGAAAAAGGCATAATCAATTAGTTAAGGAAATGATCAATAGGGGTTATAATCATAATTCTCCGTATAAGCAACCTAATCTTTCTAAATATGATTTTGATAAAATAAATGTGAAAGCAAATATAAATTTTAATCTTGATGATTTAATATCAAGGTGTGATGAATGTAAAAAATTAATTTTAAATCAAAATGAAAGGTAATTGTATAATTTGCAATACAGAAATTGAAATTCAAATGTGTTGTTCTGGTCGAGAATGTGGATGTATGGGACAACCAATAGAACCTCCTGTATGTTCCGTTGAATGTTATAACGATTTAATGAATAACTTCGAAAAATATTATCCTAAAAACAACAAACCGACTTCTATAGACATTGACGAAACTTAAAGATTAATATAAATTATGAAATCAAAATGTTTAGTTAGACCTAATGATTATAGCATTTTTGATTTAGATGAAACTAACGGATGCTACCGTAATTGGTCAAAAAAACCAATAACATACACAGATGGAACAAGACCTAATGCGATGACACATTTCACTTTTGAAAATTTAACTAACAATTATGGTTTCTTTTCTATAGATGAAAGTGAAATTGAATTTTATGAACAAAAATGTAATGAACATTATAATTTTTTATCTTGGCAAAGTAGGTCTGACGGTCATGGTGGTTCAAAAGGTGGAACATACGAAGAATATTTATCATCACGAAAGTAGATTTATTGTAAAAGTTTTTGTATATTTGTATTGAATTTTATTAAATTAAAATATTAAAATTATGAATGAAAAATTTAATGAACTAATGGAAATGTTATTATCAATTGACGGTAAGCATTTTACATGGAATGATGCAAAAGAAGATGTATTAGATCAATTGCATAATCTACAATCTGATGCTGAAATACAGCACCAAAGATGTTGTAGTAATTCATCAGAAGAAATTGTTAAATTTTTTGACGATAACTTACAAATATTTAGACAAAATGTGAAAGATGCTAAAAGTGCTAATGAACAAGATATTCATATAAGATTTAGTGATGCTACATCATATCTTAAACAAATGTGGTTGGATAAAAATGGGTAAAAATTTACCATTAACAATTGATATTGATTTACAATTTAGTTTGAGCAAAGTACAAACACATTTTAATTAATTCTTTAAGAAAATATTTTTTATGAAATTTTTAATACAAACAATAAATGGCAAAGTAAAACACGATTTTAGCTTTACTCTACTTGAAAGTATTGATTTTCAAAACTGGTTAAGAAATGATAACTCTTTTGGTTTTTGTTTTACCGATGGACTAACAATACCAGATTATATACCAATTGGAAGTGTTGAATTTGTAAGTAAATATATTAATGATTACTATGGGTTAACACCAAAACCAAAAAATATACCAGGTGAATTACTTGATAAAAATTGGACTGGTAGAACAGTAATAAACGGAACTGAAAAAGATATTACTGGCGAAAAATTTGTGAAATCAAATGATAAAATAAAGTCATTTACAGAAATTTGCAAAACAGCACCAGAAGGTAATTATCAAATATCAGATTTAATTGATATTGATAGTGAATGGCGAGCTTTTGTTTTTGAAGGTAAATTAGTTGGATTGCAAAATTATTCTGGTGAATTTGATATCTTTCCGAATGTTGATAAAATAAAAGCAATGATTAATGCTTATAAATCACAACCAATTGCATTTACTTTAGATGTAGCAATATGCAATAATAATACAGTAATTATTGAAGTACATGACTTTTTTAGTTGTGGATTATATGGTTTTTCTGAACATAAAATATTGCCTTTTATGTTTTCAAAATGGTTTTATTCTTTTGTGAGTGGACAAAAATAATTTTACATTATCTTTTTCTTCTTGGTGTATAATCAGGTAAAATTTCACCAGTTTTTAATAACATATCTACAATATATAATTCATTTAAATTAAATATTTTTCCAGTTTTATATTTATACCTTTTATCATTTTCTTTAAGTTTAGACATATCATCAAATGATAGGTTATTATAATTAAATGCTATCCTTATATACATATCACTAATATTAGAATTAATTAAACCTTTAGAAAATGATAATACATTATCTAGTGATACGAATTTAGAATATTTATTAATTATTGATAATATTCTTTCGATATTTGATATCGTTGGTTTACCAATATAAATAACAATATTATTATACTTTTTGAAATATGTGGTATTATGTTTTATCATTTTATATATCTTGGTGCATACATTAATTTAGCATTTTTTATTCCACCTAATATCATATTTAAATTGGATATAACATCATCAATGTTATTCATATTTAATACCTTTTTGAAAAAATTACATTCTCTATAATCCATATATGCTAATCCATCCGTAACATAACTTATATCACTAACAACATTATAAAACTGTGTAAAATTATAATTATCAATAGTTTTTAAGAAAAACCATGAACATTTTCTTGGTAACATAATTTTTTCTTTAATTGGAAAATGATAAAACATTAATAAATTATATAACAAATCAATTTGGCTATAATTATTAACTATAATAATTAAAACATCTTCTCCTTTATTAAGATGTTTTATTAATTCATCAGTATTTTTAAATATCGTAACTGGTTTAATCATTTTTAATCTATTAAATAATTTTTTATATGATAGAAAGATTTGGATTTTAAACAATTAAATTTAATCTATATGATATACATCGGTATAAGGTAGTTATTCACTACCTTAATTACCATTTCATATTAACATAATCATTAAAATTAATATCTGTTTTTATATTAATTTTTAAATTTTTATTCATCCATTGTTTTCTGTTTTTAGAAACTAATTTCCAATTTGGATATCTAATTCTTTTATCACCATTTGTATTAATATACCAAATTGTTGTACCATAATATTTTCTTGTATCGTTTTCGCCTCTATTATATTTACATCTTGAACAATGAATTTTCCCACTTTGTTCTAAATTTCTTTTATATAATTTATTGAATTCAGAACGTGATACTGTTTTTTGTAAAATTTTGTAAGTTTTCATTTTCTTTAAGTTTATTTTTTAACTTAAAGATTGTCATATTTTTTTTTCATAATTTTATATTTTATTTTTTTCTTCTTGGTTTATAATCAGGTTTTATTGTTTCTAACACATGATCTATCATATATATTGTTTTTCCATCAATAGATTTTAATAATGACCACCAAGGATGAAAACCACTATTATCATATAAATATTTTTTTATAATAACAAATGTTTTTTCATCTTTATATTTATTATACCACACATCACAATCCGTACGCCAATATATTCCCGCTTTATTTTTTGCATCTAATACAATTGACACTTTTTCACCAACCCAAAATTTTGGATACATGTTTTTACAGTCATTTAATATTAGTTTTATATTTTCATTATTATCATTATCTCCTAATAATTTCATTTTATATTTTATTTTTTTCTTCTTGGTTTATAATCAGGTTTTATTATTTCTAACATATCATCTATAATATATCTTGCTTTTCCATCATTAGATTTTAATAATGACCACCAAAAATGATCGCCACTAGTATCATGTAAATATTTTCGTATAATAACAAATGTTTTTTCGTCTTTATGTTCTTCATACCACACTTGACAATCAATACCCCAAAACATTTTGGCTTTATATTTTTCATTTAATACAATTGACACTTTTTCACCAACCCAAAATTTTGGATACATACAATCTTGTGCATTTAATATTTTTTTTATATTATCATTATTATCAATATCTCTTAATAATTTCATTTTATATTTTTTTATTTTATATTAACCCAACTACAAGTTACTTTATTATTTTTTATAATATAAATTAATTTATTTAATAATATTCATTATGCTAATTTTTTCCCTTTAGTTAATTCTCTTAAAAATGCATTCTTCTTTCCACCCATTATTTCATTCACCCATATATTATATGAATCAGGAAAAGCTTCTTTTAATTTATCATAAGTAAAAGCCATATTATCACCACCTATGAAAAATCTAAAATCAATATAATCATCATAATTAAATACTCTTTCATCAGCAATAAAACATACAGCAGTTAATGCATCATTTAAATCTGGTTCATAAAACGTTGTAACATTAATCTTATCGTTATTATTAGAATTATATTCTAATATATCATTATATATTTGATTTAATGTACCTAATCTTTCTGAATTATTATTTGTAGTTCCACCATCTAATATTATCCAAGTTAAATGATTTTTAATAAAATCTATATTCATATCATCATCTTTAAATTTTTGACCGTATAAATCAGATGAATGACCAGCTTGTATTCCTTTTTGTTTATCAGAAATATTATATGGTACGAACATATATTTTCTTAATTCTAATTTTTTCTCTATCATTATTTTTTATTTTAAAAACGTATTCTGAAATATTAAACTATCAATTTCGAATAACTTTATTTTTTTTAGATTTTGATTTATAATCTGGAATTAATTTTCTAATAACCATATAATCATATAACTGTTTATCGGTATAAATATTTTTAAGAACCTTACTTTGTCGTAATAAAAGATTAATCCCTTCTGTATTATATCTATCGATTACAAATTTTAAACATTCATTTCTATTTTTAGATGCATCAATCCTATTGTCTTTTAATAATCGTTTAGCTAATTCTAAATCATTACGTCTAATTACAGATCTAATTAATTTATCATTTTCTCCACTTGGATCTATCCTATAATCAGATAATAATAATTCAAAAATATCTATAAATTTATTTTCATATGCATATATTAATAATAATGTATCTGGTTTAACCCTTTCGTCTTTTAATAACAATTTTACAATATCTATTTTATTTCTTTTTACTGCTACTGATATTGCTTTATTATTTAATACACTTGGATCAACTTTTTTATTAGATAATACTTTACTAACTATTTCTATATCCCAATTAGAACAAGCATATAATAAAAATTTACTAGAATATTTACTCATATCACATTGCTTGTGATTCATCATTTCTAATATTATAGATTTAGTATTATCACTATATTTATGTTGTAATATTATTAATAATGCCTTATTTAACGATATATATTTTTCATCTATAAATTCAAATACCATACTTTTTAAATCTGCATTTATACATGAATTAATAAAAAAATTAATATTATATTTAATATCTACATTATATTTATCTATATAATATCTAAATCTATCTAAATCTCTATGTCTTAAACATTCTGTTAAAACTCTATTAAAATTAAAAGATATATTTATATAACCATATTCTAAAAGTTTATCAACTAAATCTATCCATTTATATCGTACTAAATAATTAATAGCACTTTTATCTAAATATATTATGATATTTAATGTATGTGCGAAATCTAATAATTTATGTAAATCTTCAATATTATTAGAAATCATACTTTCATAAAAATAGTTTGATAAAGATTTTACTAAACGCTTTTTCTTTTCAATTTCGTATTTTTCATCACCAATAATATCTTTCTCCGATTGATATTTTTCTATATATTTATCAACATCACTATATATATTCTGTTTTTGAATATCATTATATGGAGACCATTTATAAATATTACTATCATCATCATCATATCGTGACCATTTATATTTATAAACATTACTATCATAATGATTTAAATCTCTATAATACATATCTTTATTTATTTTATTAATGACAAATATACGAATTAATTTCCTATTTAACAAATATTTTTACATTGGATCATAATATTTATAAATATTTCCCTCAAAATTTTTTAAAATTATATTATCACCATCTCTTCCTTGATAATATTCTGGTAAAATTGGTATTTTTCCACCACCTCCTGGTGCATCTATTACATAATGTGGTATAGCATATCCACTTGTATATCCTCGCAAACCTTGTATTATTTCTATACCTTTACTAATGGGTGTCCTAAAATGTGCCGAACCTATTATCGGATCACATTGATAAATATAATATGGTCTTACTCTTATTTTTAATAAATTATGCATTAATTTTTTCATAATTTCAACACTATCATTAACACCTTTTAATAATACCGTCTGACTACCTAATACTATTCCTGCATCAGCTAACCTTTTACATGCTTCACTTACCTCTAATGTTATTTCATCTGAATGTGTAAAATGTATACTCATATATAAAGGATGATATTTCTTTAATATTCTTACTAAGTTATGTGTTATCCTTTGTGGCATTACTACTGGCACTTTTGTTCCTATTCGTATTATTTCTATATGTGGTATTGATCTTAACGATGATAATAAAAACTCAATATGCTTATCTGGTAATGTCAACGGATCACCACCCGATATTATAACATCTCTTATATTACTATTATTTCTTATATATTCAATGGATTTCTCCCAGGCTTTTATCCCAAAATGTCCTTTATCTTTTTCAACCATATGTGTCCTTGTACAATATCTACAATATACTGAACAAAATCCTGTAGATAACATTAATACTCTATCTGGATATCTATGTATCAAATTATCTACTGGACACATACTATCTTCGTGTAAAGGATCACTTTCTTCTCCTTCTGATACTATAAATTCTGACTTAGATGGTACTATAGTTTTATATAAACCATAACTAATATCCTTATCATATATTAAACTTGCATAATACGGTGTGATTCGTAATGGTAATTTCTTTATATCATTTAAAAAATCAGAATTATCTATATTATTTATATCAATTATACTTGATAACTTAGAAAAACTTGTGTAACTATTCTGAATCTGCCATCGCCAACTATTCCATTGTCTATCTGTTATATTACTAAAATATAATTCCCTAAATTGTAATACTCTTTCACTTACTATATTAAAATCTGATATTGGAATTGTTGTCTTTTTAAATAACTGGTTATTATTTACTGTAGTATCTAACACTACCTCGGTATTCTCTAAATCTGTCCAACTTAACGGGTCAAATTTTTGCTCCGATTCTTCTTCCATAATTTGTATATTTATTTAATTTTCTCACTATATATTAAAAACTATTTATATACATTTATGTCTTTTGTTTAATTTATTTTTAGGAAATATTTTGTGCCTTTAGTGGGATTTGAACCCACATGCCTTTCGACAATAATTTTTGAGATTACCGCGTATACCATTCCACCATAAAGGCTTTTTGTACCTACGTTAGTAGGACAACTTTGTTGTAGCTCTGACTAGATTTGAACCAGCAAATCTTTCGATACAAACTTTTAAGGATTGTGCATTTGCGTTTCGCCACAGAGCCATTTGTCTTTGTTCGTATTGCGAAAATTAATTTTGATATTGTCTTATCCATTTTCTTATAGCACTATCACTAACACCATATTTTTTTCCAACAGCAAGATAATTTGTTTCTTTTATTTCTTGTAATAATTGTTCTAATGATGGTCTTTCAACTTTTCTAATGCTTAATTTATAACAACTTTCACACATATTAGCATTTTTTGTTATAGATTTTCCACACTTACAATAATTTTGTTTTGTTTTATTACTTTCTCTAAAACAATTCATACATTGTTTATTATGATTTTGTATAATTTTACCACATTCACAATAATTATTTTCTATTTCAGTATCTTTATATTTTATATACATTTCTTGTTTGAAATCGCTTACCTCATTTTTTGTTTTACTACTACAATATGTATCTGTTTGACTATGACAATTGGGGCATAATAATCTTAGATTTTCTATTCTATTATCCCTATTATTACCATTTATATGATCTAAATGTAATGATAATTTTTTACCATTCCATTCTGTTATATTACATTCATCACATTTTTCTTCTAAAATTCCTTCACCGATTAATCGTTTTTTTAAACTTCCAGTACTAGTATATGTAGAATTTTCTATTAAAATTTCAGATAATGGAATTGATTTTTTTATTTGTCTATATCTTGTACCTACATTCCAAGCTTTTCCAGTAAAATGGGATATATCTATATTATATAAATCAATATAATAATGAACGGTTTTATAATTCCCACCAACTGGTCTAATACCTATATCTCTACAAACACTAGCAATTGATAGGTTATTCTTAATTATTTTTTCTATTTCTTCTTTTTCGTAATGCTTTTGACTTTTTTTCATATATAGTTTTTATTTTATATATAAAAATAGAAAAGTCGTTTTTATGTACATACACGAAAAAATGTAGCTCTAGCGGGACTTGAACCCGCAAGATCAAATGATCGACAGTTTTTAAAACTGTTTCGTTTACCAAATTTCGACATAGAGCCATTCTTAGAAAATTTATTGCCGTCCCCGGGGTTACGATCCCCATACTCCGCCGTGACAAGGCGGCACGTTACCGATTACGCTACAGAGACGGTTTGTTTTTATTATTTTTTTGCACCCCCGACTGGGCTCAAACCAGCGACCTCCGCATCGACAGTGCGGCATTCTAATCAACTGAACTACGAGGGTGTTTGTTATTATTTTATTTTTCTTCCTTTTAACCAACCTTTTTCTATCTAGTTAGTTAATTCATCTTTTAATATTTTTTTACTTTCTTTTAATTATTCATTATAAATCCAACAAGTACCAAATTGGCTATTTTCTTTTCCTTTTCCTTTTCCTTGCATATGGGATTTTTTCATTTTTGCTCTTCAGATAGGGTACGATCCTATAACCTTCTGATTAACAGTCAGATGCACTACCAATTGTGCTACCGAAGAATTTTATTTGCTGGGGATATTGGATTCGAACCAATTTTATTTCAATATTTTCATTCACGGTTTAACAGACCGTAGCTAAAACCTAATCAGCTAATCCCCAATAAGTTAGATTTAAAAAATTTAATTTTGGTTTTGAAGAAATATTAACAACCTTAGAAGGTGTTAATATTTAATTTCTTCAAAAAACTTAGGTGATATTTTAAAAAGAAAAGAGAACCAACCCCATAAGGGACTTTCGCCACAATACCCAAAGGTTCCTAATGGAATGGGTTTGGTTCATCTTATAATTTAATTACCAGGGAAACCTTTTTCCTACTTTCGCTGAGGTGAGGTTAGTTAATCAAGCATTACTGCGCCTAACGTTCCCTCCGCGTGGCATCGAACCATATTTAAATAATACTGGTAATTTATAGTAGCAGATGAAGGATTCGAACCTTCGCTTCCCTTATGAGGAAGACGAGCTTATGAGACTCGCGAGATGGGCCAACTTCTCTAATCTGCATATATTTTGATTTGTTTGTCTACTGACTAACATATTGTAGTGATAGAAGGATTTGAACCTCCGACCTTCCCCTTAAGCGGGGCTTCTCTAACCATACTGAGAGTATATCACAATATTAATTATAGATGTCGTTTATCTTCCAATAAACGTTTTGCGACCTATGAAGGATTTGAACCCACGACTTGATTAGCTAATTTCCAAAGTCTGTTCCATACTTTTTAAGATACTTAACTAGTTTTTTCACTTAAATCATATTAACAATAAGCCAATTTAAAAGAGTGTAGAATATATACCAACATCGATGTAGTGGATGCAGTTACATTCCTTTTTCAAGGATTTTCAATTAATACCTTAATATTAATTCCACATTAGGACACTGTTGAATTCATTTCACACGAACAGGCTTATCTATACATTACATATAAATATCTCGTTACCTTACGCTTTATACTCGTGTCTATATTTAAATGAAACATCCCTGCTTCAAATACACTCTTAAATTATCAAAGAACATTATTCTTGTTTTGTTGCGCGGGATGGACTTGAACCACCGACCTGAAGATTATGAGTCTTCCGAGCTACCAACTGCTACCACCGCGCGATATATTTTCAAATAACTTAAAACAAATTAAAGTCCCTCCCTTAGAGGGACTGCGCAAATAAGGCTTTGCGATGCCACCGCCTTCTCCCTATGGGAGATGCTTCTTTAAAGATATTTTTGCCCCCGAGATGGATTAAATTTCGGTAGATTTTGATTAGTAGAAGTAATTAACTATCTACTTTACATCAGACCATTGAACTGATTAAGTGGATCCTGACAAAAACATCTAGTTTAATGTTTTAAAATACATTCGTATAAAATTATTAATTAACATCCTCATATCCCTTTACTCTCGGTGTTAAACCTCTTGCGGAGGTTTGAGTTAATTTCCATTTATTCCTTTGCCGACTTCTGCCGATTCCTAGAATAGATTTTCATTAAGCGGATTGTTGCGACAGGGTATAGCATCCAACAATCTTGAATATCTCAAATTAATAACCAAAATACACGAATGTATTTTAGTAGTCGGTACGGGTATTGATCCCGTCTCTCCGCCGTGAAAGGGCGATATCCTACCAATAGACGAACCGACCATATTCCAAAGAACTTCTACAAAGATATGCATAATATTTTAAACTACAAAATCTTTTCATATAATTTTATCCATTTTCTTATTGAATTATCACTTACACCATATTTTCTTCCAACAGCACAATAATTTGTTTCTTCTAATTCTTTTATTAATTGTTTGTATGGTGGTCTTTCTACTTTTCTTTTTTTTATACGACTACAATTTTCACATTGTTTAGTTTTTTTAGTTTTTACATTACCACAAGAACAATAATAAATTATTTTATTTTTTTCTAAATTTAAATTTATTCTTGTATTACCTCTACAATGTGTATCTAATGTAGCATTACAATTAGGACAAACTATTCGTAAATTATCTTTATTATTATCATCTGAATCACCATTAATATGATCAAGTATCAAACTCATTTTTTTACCTCGCCATTCTTCATCTTGACCACACAATTCACATTTACGTTCTTTTAATCCTTCTTTATATAATTTATCTTTTAATTTAGATGAACTAATATTAGTTCCATAAGATAACCAATATTCAATTGGCTGTTTAGTTTTCTTTATATAATTTAAATTAAATGTTGTTAATTCATTAGGTATATTATATTCGTTTATATATTTTTTTAATATTTTTAAATTTTGACCATTAACTACTTTATCTAATCTTCGTAATAAATCTGAATAGCTCTGTGATATTTTCAGTTTCTCTATTAATATGTATCTATCAACAAAATTATTTATATTTTGATATTTTAAACTTAAAGTTATAGCTTGTTTTGAAACCGAACCTTTAGCTCTATTTAATTGTTCTGACACATATGTTGGTCCTTTTTCTTCATAATTTTGAATTAAAAAATCTATTTCTGTATCTGACCATTTTTTTCTTTTATCACCTTCATCAACTAACCCTAATCTATTTAATTTATTAAATACACTATTTCTTGATCTATTTAATTTATTAACTATAAAATATAAATTTGTTCCATCAAAATGCTTAATAGCAAAATCTATTTCTTCTTTTGTCCATCTTTTCATAAGTTTTTATTTTTATATATAAAATGGATAAAGTCAAAAAACTATCAATCTAAAACGTACTCGGTATGAGGTTCGAACTCACATCTCCCAACTTGAAGGGCTGGTGTCCTTATTCCAATTAGACGAACCGAGCATATAAATAAATACCAACAAACGAAGTTCATTGGTAAAATATATTAATCTTAAAATTTTTCTTAATTAATCAAATTTATCAAAATATGTTTTAAATATTTCGTGATTAACAGACACACAAATTCTTGCATATTTTTCAATTTCATGACTTTTATTAAGGGTAAAGAAATTAAGAGGAACAGATCCAATATTTTTTTCAAGTAATTGGTCATAAGATTTATTAACTATTACAAATATACCAATTGGTTTAGCATCTTTATAGAATTCGGTTGCAAGTATACCTTTTGAATTTAAATAAATAATATTTTTTCTGATATGTTTAACAGTTTCAAGTCTAAAATCTTCGGCTGCTTTTCTTCCTGGTTCAGTAGATAATAAATTATTTACAAGAACTTGTGAAAAAGCATTAATACCATTAGTATTATAAAGAAGATGAATATTAAACTGTTCATTAAAATTTGATAAAAGAGAATGAACAAAACCTATTCTTTGCCCACTAAGTCCGATTGATTTTGAAAAACTATCTGTAATAATAACATTTGAAAATTGTAATAATTGTTCATACATTGTATCACTTTCAGATAAAAATAATCTACGATAAGGAGAATCCCAAATAATGAATACATTATTTTCTTGAAGAAACTTAATTATATTAATTAATTTTGCATCATCAATTTTAGTTCCTAGAGGATTATTTGGATCACAAATAATAATTGCATTATTTCTAATAGCATCTATATTTTTTGTAATATCCTCTAAATCTTTATAAGTATCTTGTCCAATTTTATTGATATTAATAATATTTTTATAAGCACCCCAATAATATTCAGCAACAAATACTTTTTCAACATCAATTGTTCTAATTATTAAATCTAACCCATTCATTCCTCCGTTAGTAATAAAAATATTATCTTCACTTGTTTGATTATGGAAGTATGAATTATTGATTGATTTTTTTAATTCTAATAATCCAGAATTTGGAGGATATATTTGAATTTCATTTGAGTTGAAATTGATATTAGGTATTACTTCAGATAAATCTATATTAACAACGGCATTAATTCCTCTATTAAGAAAAAGATAGTCTTGACCCGTTTCATCTTTTGATTTTTTTAATTTTTCACCTATTCCAACAATTGCAGAATATTTTGATCCATTTTTGACAATTTTCATTTTTATAAATTATTTTTTCTTTATATACAAAGTATTAAATTAAGTTTAAAAGGATGATGAAAAATTATCATCCTTTTAAACTTTTATTAAGAATAAAATAATTTTCTAAATTTAATTTTCACAATACGTCAAAGAACTTTTAACGGGTAAAAGTTACTTTTTAACTTTTAACCGAATATGAATAAATCATATTAATTTGAGCTGGTGACAGGAGACGATCCCGCGACATCCACTTTACAAGAGTGGCGCTCTACCAACTGAGCTACACCAGCAAATATTTTAAAGAACTATTATAAAACAAAAAACCCGACTATTTTTGGTAGTCGGGCTTGAAATTTGGTATATTTTGTATTAACACATACCAATCCCGACTCCAGATGTATTATCATCTAAATTTGTATTCTCTAAAGATGTCGTTAATATATTTGTTAAAGTTTGCATTTTCTGTTTTATTAAAATTTGTTTTTTACTTATATGTTTCTTTTTTTAAAAAGTTTATTTTAATGTATATATATTTAAAATAAACCCGTTTTTTTCTATTTTTAATTATTTATGACTACAAAGATATGTATAATATTTTAAACATCCTAATTTTTTAAATAATTTTTTAAATAATTCTTTAAATGATTGTAAGTAAGGGTGTGCTGTTACGCTAAAAACTCCAAGATCAAATTATATCTTTGAAAAGATTTGACACCACATCCTCTTCTTATCTTAATTACATATTCCTTTTTTTATTGGTAATTCTACAACATTTATTAATTTTTTGATAGAAGCACAGTCATAATATAATTTTGAATTTTCTAAAATTATATTATCATCACTATTTAATAGTATAGCATATGCATCTAATAGATTTTCTGCAAATAATGATACACATATTGTATCATTATTTGCTTGATACATTCTCATTTTTTCTATTTTTTACAATATTTTGAATTTAAAGTGTATTGCTTGCTTCATCAAGAATTGATTTTAATGCCACAATCAATTTTTCACCAGATTTTGTTTTAGAATATTCTTGAAATTCTTTAAAGAAAATATCATTATCTACTTTTGTTTCTAATGAATAGTAGTTATCTAAATAATTTTTTAAAAAATCTACAATATACTCGTGTGTTCTACGTGTTAAATGATATAGTAATTCATAAGCTTTTTTTTCATCCAATGATTTCATATCAAATGCATATAAATCTATTTCTTTACTCATAATCTTTTATTTTTTAATTGTTCCTAAAATGCAAATGGATCTTTACCATCTTTAACTTTCCAAGTTAAATGGTGCCATCCGGATGGAATATAATGAGATATACCTTCTGCATCTAATATTCTATGTCCACCACTTTTGCTTACGTTTAATTTCAAAGGATTTTTTATTGTAATGGATCCTTCATTTAACCATTCGTATGAACGATATTGTTCATCTTCTAACGAACTAAAATTTAATTTATCAGCCATTTTTATTTTTTTTCTTGTGAATAATTTTTAATTCTATGAATGTTTGCTACTGGATACCATTCATTAGCAACGAATTCATCTTTTTCATTGAAACAAATGAATCTAACCATTTTATCTTAGAATATCATTTTTGCATTTTTAACTGCAAAATATTCAGGATTATCTTTAAAAAGGATTTCATAATCACTTTTTCTCTAGGCGTGTTCTAATGCTTTACTCATAATTATTTAATTTTTCTACCAAAATTTTCTTTTGTCCATTCTTTCATTTCTTGCATCATTTTATCTCCTTCTTCAAATTCATAGATATTCATTTCATCACAAAGAGAACATGCTTCATAAAAATTGTCTAACAATTTTTGTAATTTTTCTTTTTCTATCTCAATTTTCATAATTTTATTGTTTTTAAATTATATCTAATATAATAAATTATATTCTAATTTCAAAATTTATTTTCATTTTAATCATTATCATCAATATCTACTTTATAAATTGGATAATCTATTGGTAATTTCCATAAAAATCTTTTACCCTGTCTATCCATTAAATGATGTCTTATTCTATCTATATATGATCCTAATGGTTTAGTATAACCTAAATATACATAAAAATCACCATCAGTATGTTTTATTATATCTCCACGATTTAACCATTCCCTTTTTTCTATATTTTTATACCTGAAAATATCTTTATCACAAATATATTCTAAAGTATCAGGATCAAAATGTTGAACACATATTAATTTTCTAATTGAATAGATTTTTTGCCCATCTTTCATATCAAAATTATCCATTATTTAAAAAAATTATTAAAAGTTTGTTTTATATTTATTACATCAATTGGTCTATTTAAGTCCCATTTAACAGAAAAACTTTCACCATTTTTATTTAATACATGATGAGTTAAATGAGTTGGTTTTTCAGTAGGTTTTGTATAACCTAAATAAACGAAATAGTTTACTCTATATTTTATTATATCACCAGGTTGCAACCATACTTTAAGATCTTCATTTTTATATCTAAATATGTGTTCATCTGATACATATTCAACTGTTGCAAGTTTAAAATATATAGCCCTGTTTAATTTCTCTAATGCATATCTTTTTTCATCACTATTTAAATCCATTTCAATCAATTTACATAGATAATATTTTTTCAATTTTATGTTTTCTTAACCAATTAATATAATTATCATAATAAAAAAATTTCGTAGTACAATTATCATCATATTTTAAATTTACTTGTATTAATGTTATCGTTTTGTTATCAATGTTACGAATATTACAATTAATGTAAAACAATCCATCTAATGATTTATTATATAGATATTTATAATATTTTTTAAAATCTTCTTTATGTATATTATTAATCATCATTAAATCTTTTTTGCATTTCACCAAAAACATCACCCATATCATCGGTAACTAAAATACCTAATCCACCAACAATATTTATTGCTTCAATTTCTTCCCAATCATTATCAAAGTGCATTTCAAAATTACATTTTTTATAATATTGTGCTTTTAATGTACCATCAGTGAAAATTATATTTGTTAATGAAATTCCTACATTTTGTGCAACATAAAACATATCGTGATTATATGTACCATATTCATTATTTCGTGTAGTAATAATCCAAACATCATGTCCAGATTTTATCAAACTTTTAGCTATTTCTTGAATTTTATGCAAACTCAATGTATCATCATAATCAAATGATATTTTCATTTTATTTTATTATAAAAACTTAATATTTGTATATCTTTTCCTGATTCTTTAGGAAATCCTGATACTTGACCATCACCTGTTTCAATAACTGTCCACGTACCATCAGATAATTCACCAAAATCAACAGTATAAAAATTGCTTTTTCCTTTTAATTTATTACACACAGTAGTTACAAACATTCGTGGTGGATTTTCATTATCTGTTGTACTAAGATTCGAATTTTGTATTAATGATATTATTACATCATTTAATATAAAAGCTCTCCATTCGTTTGTTTTAGGAATTTTACAACAAGGGTAATATTGTTTCAGTTTGACAAATTCTTTTAAAACAATACCACCTGTAAATAAATGAACTCTTTTTTCTAAAAAATCTAATATTTTATTTTTTAAATCATTAGGACTAACTGTTTTAGATAATTTTTCTACACCAAATTCAGTTTTTTCTGATTTAACAAAATCCTTAATAAAAAAATCATAAGGTATTTCTCTTAATAAATCTACAAAATCTTCATCATTTTCATATTTTGTTAATACTCTAATTTGTGGAGTATATGTATGTAATTCCGGATAAATATTAGGAAAACAATGAAACAATTCATATTGTTTAGGATTATTTATTAATTCAACTTTACCTGCTGATTCAGTAATAATCATATTATATAAATTTGTATATTGTTCAGGTTTTAACATCCATCCACGATATATAAGTAAACTGTTTTCTGTCATATCAATATTATGTCTAAGAATTCCATCATCAACAAATGTTTGAAAATCAAACATATAATGTTTAAAATCAACTAATTCACATATATTACGTTCTATTTTGTATTCATCGTCTATACGACTAATATTATAAGGTTCACTTGGATATAAAAATTTATATTTCATTTTTTATTTTTTAAAATAAAAACACTTAATTATTTAGTTTTAATTTAATATACAAAGATAAAAATAATTTTTTAATAAAACAAAAGAAATATCAATTATCACTATTTTCATCATATGATAAACGTATGAATTCTTTATTATCTATGCATTTTCTTATATATCTTAACAAACTAATTGCTTTTATTTCACTATTGAAAATTGCTGATCCTACTTCTTCGGGTGTTGTATTTATGTAAAATTGATAAGTATTACCACCAAATTCTACAATATAATATAAATTACCACTACAGTAATATTTAAATCTTGCTATTTTTCCTCTATCAATTTTAAATTCTGACATAACTTGTTTCATATTCATATCAGTAGGATTATTTTAGTATTATATATTAAAATCGAAAAGAAATATTAAGCGGAAATCAAGCGAACCCCCCGATCCCTTTAAAGCGGTCAAACTACTTAATATTTCTGTAGTCGTAATGGGACTCGAACCCATATCTCCCACATACCAATTACGAATATCCACAGTATCAGTGTGGCTCGGTATACGACTATTTATTTAGTATTGGTTTTCCATTTTTTTATAATACCACTTATTGTTCCTTTTGATGCATTAAACTTTCGTGATATATCTATTTGTCTCATTCCATTTTCATATAAACTAATTACTTCATCTATTGGTAATTTAGATTGTTTTTCTTTATAATTATTTGCTTTTTCATATATTGCTTTTTCATATTTAAAGAAAAAATCTTTATCACAATGTTCTTCAATATGACAATTATGACATAATATAATACAATTATCTAATTCAGTTTTTATATATTCTTGCATTTCATAAATGTTTATTTCATTTCTAAATGCGTTAAATATAAAACTTTTCTCTCCTATATGATGAAAAGATAATGCTTGATTATTTTTATTATACCCACATATATTACAATTACACCCTTTTAATTCTAATAGTATTTCTTTATTATATCTTCTTTTAATAGTATCTCTACTTTTACAATTACTAAAATCTTGTTTAAAATGTAATTCTTTATGACAATTAGCACAAAGCAATTGACATTTTTCTAAATCTTTTTCTATTATACTCCATCTATAATTTTTTAGTCCATTAATGGTATTTTCTTTTTCTATTGAATTTATATGATGAAATACTAAATGAAATATATTTTTACTACCACATATTTCACATCTCCCACCTAATATGTTTATTGCTTTTATTTTTTTTGCCCATCTTAATATTAAAGCTGATGTTGTTTTATCAAATTTCATAATCGAACTTTTATTTTTAATATATACTATTAAAAATAAAAGTTCGATTATTTCCAAAATAGCACGCCTTAAAGGATTCGAACCCTTACCAAGTGGGTTGGAGCCACTCATGCTACGCAATTACAACAAAGACGTATTTTGTGGAGACTCCCGGTTTCGATCCTGGCTATTATGTTCTTCAGACATACGCGATCACCAGATTTGCTAAGTCTCCAATTAACATTATGCTAATTCTTTTTCTTTATACACATCTAAAAGATGTATAGGTTTAGTTATACTAAATATTTGAAACATTGTATATCCATAGTCATCTATAATAGCCCAAAGAGTTTTACCATCAACTACTACATTCATTTTTTCAATTCTCACGTCTTTCATTTCAATTTTTGTTTTAATTGTTATATATTATAATCTGAAACCCAGATTTGGCGGAAGATGTAAGATTTGAACTCACGAGCCGATTTAACGACCACAGCTTTCCAAGCTGTTCCAATAGACCACTCTGGCAATCTTCCAATTTCATATTTCCGTAACTTAGATAGTAGGGATTGAACCTACGCACAAGGGTTTTAAGCACATTTCTGATGTCCCTCAGCTCTACCAACTGAGACTTATACCCAAGTTACTTTCATATGCCTATTCACAAATTTACTTATACTTTTCTACTTTGTAGTCTACTAATTTCAATCTTTTTAATTTGCCTGTTGGCCACTTCCACCACTCAATGTTTTTTTAATCAAAAATGTGCGTTACAAATTAATAGTGTTATCCACTTTCAAAAACATTTCAAATCATACTTTCGAATTGTTTTCGGTTTGCGGAAGATAAGGGATTTGAACCCCTGAAAGTGTTACCTCCTTTAGTTTTCAGGACTAACGCAATAAACCAGACTCTGCCAATCTTCCTTTTGTTTTATTTTGTGGAAGCAAATGGATTCGAACCACTGACACACCTGCTAGGTTGCTCTACCTAAAGATTTTAATACTGTCTTATAAGGTTTAACCCTAACATATAAAACTTCTTTGTATTCTTCTGAGCTATACTTCCGTTTGTTTTGTTGGAACGGGGGGTTACGATCCCCCTACCTTTTGAATATCAGTCAAATGCTCTGCCGATTGAGCTACGTTCCAATTTACGATTGCATCAACATCAAATGCTTTATTCGGTGATCAAATCCGAAAATTACGGTTCGTGCCGTATTTACATCGTTGTATTTCCGACTAGATTCGAACTAGTGACTTTTTGCTTGTTAAACAAATACTCTAAACCAGACTGAGTTACGGAAATAATTGTTGTGTATGATGGATTTGAACCATCTATCTCTCAAAGATCAGTTGAGTGCGTATACCCTTACGCCTATACACAAATACTATTTTTATTCTAGATTATTATATAGTATTAAATCTAATCTTCCAATTAGATTTGGGGATAGTAAAGTCTCGAACTTTGTCCTCCAGCTTAACGCTATTGTGCTAACCATTCTTACACCATTCAATCCTACAATTAATAAGTGACCAACTTTTCATTGTAACCATTTATCATGAAATCACTTCGCTTAGGTTATCGCTACTCCAATTTCCTTTTAAGGGATTTTACCCAGATTATAATGGACTTTGTACCCCGACTAGGACTTGAACCTAGATATACTTCTCGTCTCTACCATGTAAAAGTAGGATGTTAACCAAATTACACCATCGGGGCATTTGTACTCGAGGTGGGGATCGAACCCACTTGTGACCAATTACCCTTTCTACAAGATATAAGCTTGAGGGGATACACGAGCATTTTTAAATTAAGATTTCTTTATGTTCTAATATAAGTTTAAAATTATAACCTAATTCTTTATATTTTTTAACTTTATCTTCCATATTTTGTTCATCGTATGAATAATTACATTTTATTTCTACTATTAAATTATCAAATGGTATATAAAAATCAGGAATTGCAATTCTATATTTTTGTTGTTTATTATCCCAATATTCAATTCTTACTGTTTCCATTTCATAATCAATTTTCTTTTTATCTAATTCTTTACAATAATCTAATTCATATGAGCTTCTATAATAAACCTTTTTGTTATTCCATGTTTTATGCCAACCGTTTTTATAATTAAATTCGGTATTAGATATATTTCTTCTTCCTGTTAATAATGCATTTTGTGTAGATTCTCCTAATGTTCTTCTATCTATATCTAATATATCTAATATTTTATAGAAATTCCATACTTCACTATGATTATACTTTTCACATAATTCAATTAAACTTAATTTATTTTCATAATATTCAGTTTTAATTAAATCTACTATTCTATAATATTCTTTATAGAAATCTAAACTACCTAATTTACTATCATCAAAACCAAAATATTTTATTAATGTTGGTATAATTTTATATCTATTACACACTTCTTTATTTTTACATATTTCTTGACCACAATATCCACACATAATTTTATTATCTTTAATAATTTTACGTTGTGTTTTTATATCTTTTTGTCTATAGATAATTTTTTTAATTTTTCTACAATTATCACAAGTTGCATTTTTATGAGATGATCTTTTATTTATATTTATTATCTTATCACATTTAACACATTTTGATAGTTTTGTTTCATTTTTATTATCATTTAATGTAGAATATTTTCTAGCACAACTTTTAGAACAAAATCTATCAGACTTGTAATTTTTAATTTCATTGTTACATACTTCACATTTTTTCATTTGAACCTATTACTTTTAATGTATATATAAAATCTTAAAGTTCGTATTTTTACATTTGAACCAAGTGTGGGATTTGAACCCACGATGAGGAATTACCCTTATAGTTTTGCAGACTACACCCTTCGACCACTCGAGCAACTTGGCATTTTGTGGGAGCAAAAGGATTCGAACCTATCCAGCACATTGACTACCCTATACGTGGGCTAGGGGTTCTCCATACCCCGTGTACTCCCAAATATAGAATAAATTCACCCAAATTATTTCATTCGTGTGCTCCGTGAATGGTGGTCACACAATAGGAATCGAACCTATAATTTATTATATTTTTGTCGGTAGGGTGCGATTCGAACGCACATAGCCGAAGCGAGGGTTTTACAGACCCTTGATTTAACCAGATTTACCATCCTACCGAAAAAAACCAATACGTCAAAGAACATTATTGTTGGCCATCGGGGCGACGATCCCCGTACCCCAAAATTAAAAGTTTTGTGCTCTGCCAATCGTGAGCTAATGGCCAATAATATTTTATTTCAAAAAACTAGTGAGATAGGAAGGTATCGAACCTTCGAGTAGATGTTTTACAGACATGACTTCCACACGTTCTATTTCAATTTGTGCGTCACAAGGGACTCGAACCCTCATTGTCTAAAAAGACCCTGATTAAAAGTCAGGAACATAGCCAATTCTGCCAATGACGCATTTTAAATATTTTAAAGAACTTAATGTTCCACGTGGAACAACTTTTTGTGTGCCTGGAGGGATTTGAACCCCCGTAGTTCATCTTAAGAGGATGGTACCTATCGTTTTCACTCCACTCGGCCACAGACACATATAAAACGAAAAAACCCGATTTCGTTTTAGAAATCGGGTTTAATAATTTTATTAATTATTATTGTATCTACGTTTTTATTCGTGTAGACATACCGATTTCAGTTATGGTAACAAACCACTTAAAAATCACACAATATTTACACGATATATACAACATTTTATTTCTCCTTATTTTTTTAATTAATTTATATATTAAATTTATTTATTCGTTTTTTTCCATTTTAATAATAAATACAATTTTTTAATTGTTCTACTTTCAATGTAGGTACAAATTTAAGTAAAGTTTTTGTAACTACCAAATTTTTTTCAATTTTTTTTTAAATTTATTTAATATTTCGTTAAAAATAGATTAATTCAAATTAAATATTATTAAGAAATACTATTTATAACTACCGTTCGTGTTGAAACATCCACATGAAAAACAGTTCCACAATCACATTTGTAAGGAGAATGTCTATTTACATTTGCCATAACATCATCAGGACAATTTTCAAGAGTATAAACATTTAATAAACAATTTCCACTTTTTGATTGAAATTCATGTTCATTATCACAATTTGGACATTTAACAATTACTGAATCATACATTCCCATTTTTATAAAATTTTTATGAAACCCCATCAACCTATTTACAGTACGATAGATTATCGATTAATATTAAGTTTAAAGTCGTTATAAGATATTTAAAGAAAGATCGGCATTTCAACCTCTGCTTTAATCACTTTCCATAATTCGTACAAATGCTCGACTGTTTCTACATCGAAGTAAATTCTACCTTCATTAAATGAAAATATATTTGGTTCATCTTCTGTTAAATCTAATTTCCATTTAGTCCAGATTTTACCTCTATTTTCAAAACCAAGTTTTGTTAATACTTCTCTTGTAAGTTTCATAATTTTAAAAATTAAAATATTCTATAAAGTTTCAAATTTTTTACACCATTTTTGATGTTGTTCTCTTCCAATTTTATTCAACTCATCAATATCAAGCATTAATAATTCTTCAAGTGAATATCTAGGGAGATCTTTATTTTTTTCATCATAATTTAATTGATTTCTTGATATTTCCAATGCTTCTTCCATTGTTCTTGGATTCAATGCTTGTAAAGTTGGTTTATATGTTTGTGTTTTTTTATCAAAATATCTTAATCCTTTTTCCCATTCAATTTGTCGTTCGGCATTCAATTTTATCCAAAGTTGTCGTTCCGATTCTAACTTAAAAAATTTATTAAAAGATTGTTTATTAATCATGATATATAATTGATTATGTCCATAGTGATGTACGAATTTTCATCAACCGAATAAGCATTAAATCATCTTCTATCATTTGTTCACTAGATGCAGATATTTTCATTCTTTTAATCCACCAATCATAAAGAAATCTAACTTCATCAACAAAAATTTTATGTGTTTCATAATTGCAATGTGTATCAACTTTTTCTTTTTCTACACAATCTTTTAATATCTGAAAACAAGAATGAAGCATAATTTCATCACTATCAATCCACATTTCATTTTTTGGTGCTAATGAATATATTTTTAATATTCTCATAATATAGATTAATTTTTTATCATTTTTAGTTCTATTTAATTCCTGCTAATGATTTAAGTTCTTTTTTAATACGTTTTGCAGTTTCCCCCCTCCAAGTACTAGCATTTGATAAAAAATATAATACTATAGATTTTCCACTATCAACCCCATAGTTATCATTAATACTATTTAAACTAGACATTGCATTTAAATAAGGTTTAGCAGCAAAATTAACATTTGTCCAATCTTTTCTGATTTCTTTTACAATTTCATACAACGGTCTATTTTTCATAATTATAAGTTTTAAATTGAGTACAAAGATACATATAATAATTTAAATTACCAAAATTTAATAAATAAACCAATATTCATCTGAATATACTATTTTATTTTTATAAAAGTTAAAAACATAACTTCTATCTTTAAATATATTAGATTTTGAAAACCCAATTAATGTCTTACTTAATTTTTTTAAAGATGTATATCTATCATCATCATCAATAAATTTAAACTCACATATATAATTATTATTATAAATATAACTAGGCATTATAAATTTATCTTTATAATACTGGAAATTAAATGCGTTTTTAATTAATTCGTACCCATTTTTATCTTTGTAAAAAGTAGGATTAAAAAAATCAAAAACTTCTATTGGTATATGTAATAATGAGAATCTTACTTTACTATTAGATAATAATTTAACACCAATAGACATTTTTAAATCTATATCTATTGTATTGCTTTTCATTTATTTTTATAAATTAATTTTTTATCAGACAAGGAATATTTACGATATTACTAATCTTAGAAAATCGATTTTACAACACATACCATCTAATGTTGTATCATCATGTAAGATATTTTGATTTTTATCTACTAATACTCTTGATAATGGTTTACCATTTTTTACTACAAAAAAACAAATAGCATTTAATGGTTTTAAATTATTTAATGTTTTTTTATTTGCCCATGATGTACAATCTTTATCGACATACCATTCAAATCCTTCATCATTTACAAAATATGGTTTTTCTCCATTTTCCCAAGGAAATAATTTTAAAGTTTTCATTTTTAATAAACATTTGAAATGTGAAATGATTCATATTCATAATTAACTCTACTATAAAGAAATCGTCTTACTGTTTTAATATCTACATTATCGACATCTTCTTTAATTGTAAAATAATCTTTAGCATCTTGGTCATTTAAACTTTTATTACGTAAAAGTCTTTTAAGTTTAACCTGGGATGTTTCTAATAATTTAGAAATATCAGTAGTTTGTTCTAAACCTGATAATTGATCCACACTTTTTTGTGCATCTTCAATATCTTTATCAAAACGTTTTAAATTTTCTTCTGAATAATCGGATTTATAATAACCTACAGCACTCATTAATTTAAATAAATTACGATATGCTAATTCTTCTAATTCTGGATTAGAAACATCAAAATAAGATGTATCATTTTTTCCATTATATACTAATATTTTTTTAATCATTTTCTTCTGTATTAATTGGATTATTTTCTAAATAACCTATAACTTCACTTTTCAATCTAGGAATATTAAATTCGTCATATGTTTCATGACTATGCCCAAGAATTAAAATTCTTCCCCAACCATCAATTCCAGGCTTAACTATTTTTCTTGCTAATTCTTTTCGTTCTAATACCGTTAATTCAGGATTATCTTTTCTTTTACTTATGATATTATTGATTAAAAAATCAATAGATTTTTTATATTCCCATTTATTATTTTTTTTAAATTCAATAAGATCGATTTTATATTGTTCTTTTTCTTCAGTAGTTAAATCACCCATTGGTATTTTTCTGGTTGTAACTAATTTTAAATTATGATCGTTGAATTCTTCAATACGATTTTGTGTTTTAATTAATTCAGTAACAGTAGGTTTTTCAATACTTTCTAATCTCTTTTTTCTTAACCTATTAATTATATTTTCTTTTTCTAATTGTTCTTTATCGATTATTTCAGAATTCATAATTATTGATTTAGTATTCGATTAATTTCTTTTTTAGTATCTTCGTTATTTAGAGAATTACCACATATTAATCCATTTGCAAAGTTTTTAAAATATCTATTTGTTATAAAATTATATTTATATCTTGCTAAATCAATTTCACCTTTTTGTATATGTTTAATAATCTGATTTAAATATACTTTTTGTCGTTTATTTATAATAACAATTCGTTTACCATCACGAAAAATTTCCATAAGAACCCCTATACAAAAAATAATCATAGATCCAACAGTTATTATGAAACAATATTCACCACTATCAATTATATAAGTTTCAAATTCAATCATCATTATTAAATTTACTACATTTATTAAAAGTAATACAGAACCAAAACCAATAATAATATATGATAAACGGTTTTTTAAAAATACTTTAATTTTTTTCATTTTTTAAGTTATTAAATTATAAATAATATGAATTAAATAGCCAATTACAAAAAATATATGGAACATAACAAACCAAAATAAAATATTCTTCATATTTGAAAATTTAAATTTTCTTTTATATGTCATTATTTCTATTGTTTCATCACCGATAGTTTGATATATTGGTTTTTCTATTTTATTAAATGTAAATAACCATTTATGATTTAAATATATAACAAACACATTTATAAGAAAATTAAAAATATAAATTATCATTTTTTTTAAATTTCTGTGATACGATTATCAGGGTTAAAATAAATAGGATTATCTTTATGTTGTTGTTTCAATTCATATAATTCAATTAATTTTTCATAATATTTAATATGTTGTCTTTGTTTTTTATTTACACCCAATATATAAAATGTGAATATAAATAAAATTATGAACATCATTATTAAAATGCGGAATGGTTTATCACAGTTATTCATAATTTTCAAGATTAGTTTTTCTACTAACTTCAATACTATCTTTTTCTTCTAAAAGTTTTTCTATTTCTATTTCTAATGCTTCTATAACAGAATCCATAATAGCGATTTGTATTTTTATAAACTTTTTATCATTTTCAGTTTTAATTTCTAAATCGTGAACTTTCTTTTTTAGATTTTCTTTTTCAACTATATCGGAATAATATTTTTTTAGTCTATTAGCTTTATCTAATTCATATTTTGCTAGTTTATCTTGTATTTCGTTTAAATTATTTTCTATTTCATCAAATTCATTTAGCATCATTTCTTTAGGAATATCTAATTGTAAATGTTTTAATTCTTTTGTAGTAGGATTAAATAATAATGTATCCCAATGTCCAAATTCATTTTCATTATAATATTTTGAATCAATTTCCCAAGTAGTTAAATATTTTTTATTACTATCGATTTCTTTAAGAACTAGGCAATCATTTTCAACTTTCATCATAACTTGTACTTTATAAGTTTCTGATTTCATTTTAGATTTAGACCTTTCTATGAAATATACAAACAACGAGGATATCATTATAAATGAAAGGATACTTACGATAGTCCATAAAATAATTTTTTTCATAATTTTAAAATTTGATTTATAATAAAAATATCATCTGTTAGTAAATAATACGAAAAGAAACCACTGAGTATCAGACAAAAAAGTCCTAAAATTAATAATCTTCTTCTCGTTTCTTTATAATTAAAGTACAAATATACGAAAAATATTCATAATAAAAAATTAATTATAAAGAATATTGTATTGACATATAATCATAAAAATGTTAAATCCATAGGATTATATATTAAAATATTAAATTTTTATTGATATTTTTTATTTATTTTTTTTTCAACATATTCAACAATATATTTATCATCAATATGTTTTAATAATTCTTGATCAGTATAATGTTCTTTGATTTTTTTAATTGGTATTTTTTGTTCTTTAACATCAATAATGTATTGTTCGTCTTGATCAAATTTATTTTTACTCATAATTTTTTAGTTTATTTTATATATTATTTTTAATAATCACAAATATATAAAAAATTAATTAATATTCAAAAATTATATATATAGTATAGAAAAAATAATTAAAATTAAAAATGGAAAAAAGTTTATACGAAAAGGCAAAATCAAAATCACAACAACGTCTATTTGGTTTAGTTCATTCATATAAAAAAGGTGATTTAGATTTAAAAGATTTATCTCCATCATTGGCAAGTAAAATTATAAGTATTGCTGATGGCAAAAAAACTAAATCTGGAAAAAAAGGAAAAGGAATTTCTAAAAAAGATGTTAAAGATTTTGCATCTACTAAACATAAAGGTTTACCTGAAAAAGTTAAAGAAAGTTTTGAAGAATTTAATGAAGAATTTAAATATGCACAAACTGATAATTTTAAAGAAGCTAAATCAATTGAAGAAATAGCTGAAATACATAATTTTGATTTAGGAAAATTGAAAACATATTTAGATATAGGAATTAAAATAGAAAGAGAACACACTAAGAATGATAAATTTGCTGAGAGAATTGCATTACAACATCTTGAAGAATTACCTCTTTACTATCACAATAAACTAGGATTACCCGAAATGGAAAGACGATTAGATAAACTAAAACAAATGTATAATAATTAATATGAAATTTATAAAAGAATATATAATATTTGAAGAAGTTAAAAAAAATAAAAACTAAAAATGAAAATAAAATTTAAAGATTTTTTAAATGAAGAATTACTTTGGTCAAACGAAGATGAAAATTTTAAAAATCCGGTATCTAATATTCCAAAATCTCAAATAATTGATATATTTAAAGAAAGAGGATTAAGTTGTGATGAAAAAGATAATTGGCAAAATGAAATAACATATAATACTATTGAAAATACAATAGAAATTACATATACTTCTTATAAATATGGTGGTGAAATGCCTAAAGATTTATCTATATTTATGCAAGAAATAGCAGATATATTAGATGCTAGTGATTGGAATTTTGTGGATCCAATGAGTAAAGTCATATTCTATTTTGACTAAAAAAATAAAAATTAAAAATGAAACATATTAAATTATTTGAAAATGTAGTAATCGATAGAATACTTGATAAAATAGCTGATACAGGAATGGAATCACTAACTGATTTAGAAAAAGATTATTTAAATAAAATTTCTAGTAAATCAGATAAAGATTTTGATGCTATATATTATGATAGAAATGCATCATTAGCAAATGAACCTGAAAAAGAACCAGGAACAGAATATAAAGAAGAAACTTATACAGATTCTGGACTAGAAGAACCAGAAATTGATGAAGAAATGTTAGAACATTTTTGGACTGATTTACCTGATGATGAATTTCGTAAATTTATGGCAGTATATAATATTCCTAACGCAGCAGGTGGAACAAGATGGAATTTATTAGATGGTCAAATCAAAACATTTTTTAAACAATTTTTATTAGATAGTGGTCATATATAACACGATGACTTTTATATTTAAAAATAAAAGACTCTAATAAATCATATATTAGTTTATGAAATTTAGATTTTCTTTGACGCTTAAGTACAATGCAATCTATAGGTATATTTATATATGTTCTGTATTCATAGGGATTATAAATTAAACTAATATAAGATATATTATTAAAAGACTGAATATATCTACTATGAACTACACATCAAATAAATATTAATGTGTTTCAACGTTTCATAGACTTGACTAATGTCAACGCCTCACCGTCTTTTTGTTTATACTGCGAAATCAGTCCCTGACACACAGTTTAAAAATATTTTTATCAACAATTTTAACAATTCGACCAAATTTAATTTCATCAGTTTTAATTAAATTATTTAATTTTGGTTTAATAATTTTATTATTATAAATATAATATGGGTTTATTAAAGAAAGTTTTTGTATATTACTTTCTACATATTTAAATTTATTCATAGATAAACCAAAATATGATTTACTTTGATTAAAATCTATTAATATAGAACAAAATATATCTTCATCATAAGTAATATACTTATTTTGTATAACACCAATATATCGTTCCTCTTTATTTATAATTAAATCACCTACACCAATAAAATTACCATATTTTGTCATTCTTGTTCATCATTAAAAATAGTATATTTATCTATATCTAAATCGGTGTATTTAATTTTTTTCTTTTCATTAAACATATGAAGAACCATATGTCTAGGGATATTACCATCCCGTCTATCGTTTCTATCTAAACATTTATCTAAATCAATATTAAAATCAAGAATTTCAATATGTATTTGTTTATGTAATTGTTCGCCAACCGATTTGATATAACCAATTAAAAATTTTAAATAATCTTCATAGCAATGAGTATCATCTAATATCATATCTTTATCGTTTTCAATAGCAGTTCCAATTAAAGCCATTTTTGCTTTATTAACAAAATTTTCATTACCATCTGTATATATATTATTGATTAAAGATTCTCTTAAATCATCTCTATTAATTCTAACAGAATTTGCATTTTTATTTACATATTCTCTAGAAAATATTGTTTTTCCACAAGCGGGTATTCCACTTAAAATCTTTATTTTAATCATTTAAATATAATTTTATTTTATCGTATATTTTACGTTTCTCTTTATATTGTTTATCAAATAATAAGTCTAATTCTACCAAAGAATTAATTAATTCTTTTACATTATCATATTTGAAAAAATTACCATATTTAATATTATGTTTTTCATCGTTATGTTCTTCATCGTAAATTCTTTTAGCTAAATAATGTCTAATCCCATTTGGATTAGATGACTCTCTACAATCAGATGATGTTCTCCATTCAAACATTCCATATTTAAGTGGATTAATATTTTTTGAACTTTCATCGTTTCCTGACCAAAATGTAATATCAGTATTTACGTAAATATCATTACCAAAAATATCGCCAGATTTTTTATAAAGTGTTAAATTATAACCTTCTATAACATCATATTTATTTACTACTTTATGAATTTCACTTAATGATTTAATAAATAACAATTCATTATAGTTTTTTATTTCATTATTATAATTAATAGTTAATGATACTGTACAGTCATTGAAATAATTATTTCTTGATAATTCCTTTACTATTTTTAAAATATTTTCTTTCATAATTTTTAATTTTTTTTCCTTCTTGGTTCATAAGATGGTGTCAACACACCAAATTTTAATATACTATTTACTTTATATAATTCTTGAAAATTAAATGTGAATTTATGATCCCTAAATCTACTACCATAATATGTAAGACCATTCTTGTTTAAATTTATGTATGAATTTTGATAATTTGCGTCTATCATATTTTTAATAAATGTGTATTTATTGGTTTGTAAATAATATCCATATCGTTTTGCTAAATCTAAAATATCTGATATTTGATTTATATTATTATCATCAACTAAAACATATATTCCACTAATAGTGGTTTTTAAAAAAGGATTATCTGTAATAGAATACCGTTCTTGCATAAGTTTATTTAATTATGAATAAAATTACTAAAATAAAATACAAAATGATTATCATAATAATTCATTTTGTATTATTTTTTGTTGTGACCAATGTCCATGATTATTTTGTACATGATTTTTACGTACATATTTTCCACAAACATGTCTGAATTCTGAAAAATGAAATTCTCTTTCTAATCTAACTACATATCCCTCTATCATAGAATTAGATTCCATTCTTTTATTTAATTTATTTATAAATTCCATATCCCATATTCCTTTATAAATAATAGGAACAAGTTCTATTTCTAAAAGTTCTGCCCATTCTTCTGTTTCTTTCCAACTTAAACATGTATTTTTTTCCCATATAGAAAACATATAAAAGAATGATTTTAATGCGTTTCCGTTTGCTTTTGTATAATGAATAGAATGTTTAGCAAATAGATTTTCACCACAAACTCTCCAATCACTATGAATATTATATGCTTTTTGCGCCCATAAGTTTTTCATCCAAGATCTTGATGGATGTGAACTTGATGTTAATGATCTTGCATGTTCATAATCATTATACCAATTTGTATTTTCACCATCCATTTTCTCTAATATAACTACTTTTTGTCCATTAAATATATTTATATCTGACATCATACGATCATCACGATTCATACCAGGACTCCAAGGTAAATGATATGTACGTGGATATTTATATCTATTTATAAATAAAGGTAACAATCCACCTAAACCTAAAATCTTTTTAACAGATTCGTCTTCGAATAATTCACCCTTAACTCTATCACCATTCTTTAAAATTTCATTACCCCATTTATCATAATCTACATCAGAATAAAAATGATCAGGTAAAACTATATTTGTTATTTTTGCAGCTTTTCTAATTTCATCACAAGATAATGTAGTCATTTCTGCTTCTAAATGGTGTTGTGAACAAAGAGAAGCTCCATTATCTATAAAATATCCTCCATTTGCAAATAATCTACGTTCAACTATATGATGTGCATCTATTGCAGGTTTCTTACATATAACACAACAATGGTTATCCCGTTCAAATACTCCATTACGAAAATCATCCCTATTTAATACTATTGGTTTCATTACTATTTATTTATACAAAAAGAGCAAGATTATGATATATGTATTCTTTACTTTTATTTATTTTTTTTAAATATAGTTCTACTTTCTTTTTCCATTCTATGTTTTCTGATGTATTTATATTAAAATCAGATTTTTTAATTTTTATATTCGGATCAAGTTGACTTTTTAATCTATTTTCTATTTCAATATCAGTAAAATTATTTCTTTCTTTTAACCTTTTTATAACCAATTCTTTATCTGCATATACATTAAAAATAATATCAAATTCATTTTGAAGTTCATATTCAAATAATAATGCAGTTTCATAAAAAATTATATTATAATTTTCATTATTATAAATTTGTTTTAAATTTTCAACAAGATATGGTTTAAATATATTATTTAATTTATTTAATGCGACTTTATTTCCAAATACAATATTTGCAATATATCTTCTGTTATATTCTCTATTTATAAATGATAATATTCCAAATTCTTTTATTATTTCATTTTGAAGATTTTTATTATAATTTGCTAAATCAATAGCTATATTATCGGAATAATAAACAACATAACCTAATTTTTCTATGTATTTACAAACTGTGGATTTGCCTGAACAAATACCACCAGTTATTGCAATTTTTATCATATAATATTTACTTTATTCTTTAATCTATGAAAGGATTCTGATGATTTATAATTTTCATTAATTTTAGTATCTGAAAATTTCCAAATATGAATAAAACCTAAATCATTCGATACTCGAATATTACCATTTTTATCTTGAATAAATTCTCGACAAAATGCAATTTTACTTTTATGATTATTTATTTTTTTTATTACGGGAATAGTATAACCTTTTTCTTTAGAATTTTTCATTTTTAAATGATTTAAATGTTTAATTCATTTTTTGTTTACAAAGATAATAATTATTAATTATATAAACAAAAAAATATTATTTAAATAAAAAAAGTAAAACTAATTTTAGTAAATTATATACAAATATTAACCATTTAAAATTAATGAAAATATAATAAATTATTATTTTGAAAAAATGAATAAAGAAATTACAATAGATAAAAATTACATTAAAGGATTAGTTCAAATTATTTTGAATAATAATCACACTGATGATAGAAAAAAAAATATTAGAGAATATCCTGATAGATTATCAATATCTTGTCCTATATGTGGAGATAGTATGAAAAATGTTTCAAAAAAACGAGGCAATTTATATTGGAAAAATATGATGTATATGTGTTTTAATGAACCAACTTGTAGTCGTTCATTTACAAGATTATTACAAACATTTAATGTTGAAATGGATTTAAATAAAAAATTAGAATTATATGATTATATTGATAATAATGTACAATTTAAAAAAGAAGATATAGAAATAACTTCATTAAATAAATTATTTGATATTAATGAATTATGTGAATTTTTCAGTAAAGATCCAACTAGAGGAATAACTGAATTAAAACCATTAGAAAAAAATAGTCCTGTATATTATCATGTTAAATATACAAGAAAAATCCCACATCATCAACATATTTATCAAGGTTATTATAATTTTACTTCGAAATGGAAACAACCTGTTATGGTATTTTTAAATAGAATGGGAGATAAAGTTATTTCTATGCAAGTAAGAAATTTATTAGATGGTGATAAAAGATATTTTAAAATTATGGATTTTTCTAGAATATATGATTTAATGTATCCAGAAAATGAAAATGATATAAATGAACAAGAAAGAATATCTTATGATAAATTATCACATTTTTTTAATATATTTAATGTTGATTTTACTAGTAAAATAAATTTATTTGAAGGTTATGTAGATAGTATATTTTTACCTAATTCTATTGGACAGATAGGTGTTAACACAGATATATCATTTTTATTAAAAGAAGATGGAATTGATATAAGATTTATATATGATAATGATAAGTCAGGTTTCAGAAAAACAGAACAAATGTTAGAAGAAGGTTATAGTGTGTTTCTTTGGAATAAATTATTTATTGATTTATTAAAAAAACATAAAGGTAATAAAAGACATATGGCTGAAAAATTAATAGAAATTACTGACTTTAATAAATTAGCATTAAATCTTAAAAAACCTATATACGAAATGTTTGATTTAGATAAATATTTTTCTAATGATAATTTAGATAAAATGTATCTATTAAGATTAACTGATTTAATTTCTATGGCATTATGATACACTTAGTGTACATTATCGCACACATTTTAAATAATGTAAAAAACTTAAAATCACTATTCATAACACTTTAACTACTATTGCACTATTATTGTTATAAATATAATATGGATTTTATTTTATATAATCTGTCAAAGAAAACCGTTAAATCTTCAGTTTACTGGATGAATTTGACTTTCAAAAATAGCAAAAAGTCATTATTTTTTAATTATATATAGTTATATAAATTAAGTTGTATAAATGAAAAAAACATATTCTATAAGATTATTTCCTACAAAAAAACAAATAGATGAATTAAATGAATTATCATCTATAAGAAATGATATATGGAATAAACTTTTACAAATTGAAGAAAATGAATATAAAATAAATAAAAAAATATTAAATAAATTCGATTTAAATAATCTTCTACCAAAACTAAAGGATAAATATCCAGATTGGAAGAAATTAAACTCAAAAGCCATACAAACAATTTCAACTGAATTGTTTGGTTCTTACAGATCTTTCTTTAATTTAATTAAAAAAGATAAAAATGCAAGACCACCAAGAAAAATAGAAAACAATGAACACTTTCATACAATTGTTTGGAATCAATCAGGATGGCTATTTAAAGAAAATGGTGAAATAATAATTAACAAATTACCTTTCGCATATAAATCTAAAATAGATATAACAGAATTAAATATAAAAGAGATTAAAATTAAATATGTTAGAAATAAATGGTTATGTGATATGATCATTGAAGAACCAATAAAATATGAAGATAAATTAAATATAAAAACAAAAGTTTTGGCAATTGATTTAGGATTAAGTAAATTAGGCACAGGTGTGGATAATAAAGGAAGTGTAATTGTATTAAAAAATAAATCTAAAAAAATAAATGATTATTATCAAAAACAGATAGCAAAGATACAAAACAAAAGGAGTAAAACAATTAAAGGTTCAAATAGAAATTTACAATTAAAAAAATCTTTAAATAAGTGTTATCACAAAAAGAATGAACAAATAAAACAAACTTTACATATTCAAAGTAAAAAATTAGTGAATATGAACTACAATACAATTGTAGTTGGTA
>Ga0208375_1000518_pt1 | contig 55115 bp, 62 predicted proteins | sample RifOxyD1_FD_184038 | JGI IMG/M metagenome (GOLD analysis project Ga0208375, IMG submission 184038) | Soil microbial communities from Rifle, Colorado - Rifle Oxygen_injection D1 (SPAdes) | ecosystem: Environmental > Terrestrial > Deep subsurface > Rock core/Sediment | place: Rifle, Colorado... | reverse complement strand
GCCCGTATCCACGGCACAATCCCAATGAATAAGGCGTGCAGGCTACAAGGGCTCTGTTTACTGGTGCCCGCTGTCTGCGTCTAAACTGACGTTCGGCAAACAGGCCACGAACGTCTCCCCTGGGTTGACTGAAAGCAGTAGGGTACATTCGCTACGTTTTATGACTGGGACGCAATCCGGCATCGAGCGCACTTAAAACTGAAAATCAATTCATGACCATCGAATCGCCCCCCCTGCCTGATGCCGAGGTGACCTGTGCCAACTGTCAGGCCTGCTGTTGCCGGCTGGAAGTCATGCTCATTACCGATACCGGCGTGCCCGAGCATTTCATCGAGGTTGACGAGTGGGGCTGCTGGCACATGGCGCGCCTGGAAGACGGCTGGTGTGCGGCCCTGAACCGCGACAACATGAAGTGCTCGATTTACGAAAACCGGCCCTGGGTTTGCCGTGAATTCGAGATGGGCGACTATGCGTGTCTGATCGAACGTGCGGCGAACCCATAAATTGCAGATGCACAATCAGGACACCCACATTTACTGACCTGCTGTTAACCGCCTGGATCCAGCCCCGCGCATCACGCTTGCAACCCTGCCCCACCCTCCGTCAGACATCCGGATGCATTCATGCGCCGGGTCGGGCTTTATAAAAACTCAGCGGCACGCTGGCCTTGGCGACGGCGGGTTTGAGTTTGCCCACCACATGCATTTCGCACGGCTTGCATTCGAAGCGCAGGGTGAGCTTTTCGCTGCCGTTGATCAGCGTGAGCGGTTCCGCGCGCACGGTGCCCTGCACGCCGGTGACGCCCTTGGCCTGCTTCGGGCACAGGCTCAGCGAATAGCGCACGCAGTGCTTGGTGATCATCAGCGAGACTTCGCCCACTTCCTCGTGGCTTTCATACGCGGCGGCGATGATCTTGACGCCGTGCTTCGCGTAGAAATCGCGCGCCTTGTGGTTGTAGACGTTGGCGAGATAGCTCAGCGTATCTTCCGGGTAGAGGGCGGGCGGCTCGACTGCCTGCGCGCGCAGTGGCCGAACGTAAGCGGCAGCGCGTTCGGCATCCAGCGCGGCGATGGCATCGCGGCGCAAGGCATTGATGAACGATGCCGGGACGAACCACGGCTGCGACAGTTCCAGTGCGATACCCCTGACCGCATAGGCTGTAGCGCCGAGTTTGCCAAGATGCGCGTTTAGCGTGGCTTCGGCTTTGGCGGCATCGTTGGCGGCTTCTTTCGCGTGATCCGCGGCCACGGTGACACTGTGGCCGTCTTCGTCGGAGAGTGCCAGTGCAAACCCCGCGTCCGTTTCTTCCAGCCGCAGCCACACGCCAATGCGGCGTTCACTGGATTCCTTGTCCAGCATGCGCACCCAGTTCATGTCGCGGTTGCGGTTGAGCAACGTGCCGGCACGCAAATCCTTGAAGCTGGCGATCGGGTCTTTCGGAAACACGCGCCACTTGCCGTCGCCCACTTTTTCGGCGCGGTTGATCGCGAGACCGGCGAGATCCTTATGCAGGGTGTAGTAGCAGAGACCGTCGCCATTGTTCAGCACGGTATCGGGCGAATCGGCAAACAGCTCGACCCATTTGTCGCCGACCTTGCTCACATAACCAATCGGCAAGCCGGCGTTTTTCGGCGAGTCGAAGGCGCCGATATCGTCCTTGCGCCCACCAACGAAATAGTCGGTGAATTCGCGGTTGAAATTCTGGTCGGGATCGGGCGTGAAGGCGAACGTGGTGCGGCCACTTGAGGCGCGCGCGAATTCCGGACGGCGTTCGATGATGTCATCCAGCAGCGTGCGGTAATGGGCGGTGATGTTCTTCACGTAGCCCATGTCCTTGTAGCGGCCTTCGATCTTGAAGCTGCGGATGCCGGCGTCGATCAGCGCCTGCAGGTTGTCGCTCTGGTTGTTGTCCTTCATCGACAGCACATGCTTGTCGTGCGCGACGATGCGCCCTTCCATGTCGAGAACCTGATACGGCAGGCGGCAGGCTTGCGAACAGTCGCCGCGATTGGCGCTGCGCCCGGTATTGGCGTGGCTGACGTAACACTGACCGCTATAGGCGACGCACAGCGCGCCATGGACGAAAAACTCCAGGGTGGTTTCCGGCCGGATGGCGGCGCGGATGGCAGCGATCTGCGCGAGGTCGAGTTCGCGCGCCAGCACGATCTGGTTCAGCCCCACGTCCTGCAGAAAGCGGGCCTTTTCCGGGGTGCGGATATCAGTCTGGGTGCTGGCATGCAGCTGGATCGGCGGCAGGTCGAGTTCCAGCAAGCCCATATCCTGAATAATCAGGGCATCAACGCCGGCCTCATAAAGCTGAACGATCTGCTGCCGTGCCGGCTCCAGCTCGTCGTCGCGCAGAATGGTGTTGAGGGTGACGAACACCCGCGCGTTGAAGCGGTGCGCATGCGCCACCAGCCGCGCGATGTCGGCAACCTCGTTGGCCGCCGAGGAGCGCGCGCCGAATGAAGGTCCGCCGATATAAATGGCATCGGCGCCGTGGTTGACGGCTTCGATGCCGATCTCGGCGTCGCGCGCGGGCGCGAGCAGTTCAAGTTGATGGGGTTGCACAGGGGCGTTCCAAACAGCAAAACGCCATTTTACCCGCTCAACTCATGGAGTCAGTCTGCTCAATTGATTGAGCGGGAACGCTGGGCTTATTGGCGGCTCGCCACTTGAATCAGCGTGGCTGACTTGACCGCGCCGATCACCAGATTCAAGGCAACCTCATTGCCGGCAAGAAAGCGGTACTTGCCCATGTTGAACTCCGAGCGCTTGATCGTGACGTTGGCATTGGCGATGCAGGTGTCGCCCTGCAAGCCGGAAATCGGCGAGCACTTGAAGCGGGTCACCGACAGCGTCACCGGCTTGGTCACGCCCTTGATGGTGAGGTCACCCGTCAGGCTGATCTGATCGCCATTCAGCGTCAGATTATTGGATTTGAAGCGGATCACCGGGAAATTGGCGGCATCAAAAAAGTCGGCTGACTGCATTTTGTCATCGAGCATCGCCATGCCGGTATTCACCGAGGCGGCATCAATGTCCACCTCAACCGATCCGGTCTGGGTCGCCGGATCAAGCACCACCTTGCCGCTGGCTTTCTCGAACTTGTGCGCCTTGTTCGACACCCCCAGCATGCTGATGCTGAAATTCGCAACCGTCTGGCTGTTGTCGATGACGTAGGTTTCGGGCGCTGCCTGGACAGAAGTAGCAAAGGCGGCAAGCACGGTCAGCAGGGCAAGTCGGTTCATTTGATGCTCCCAAGGTGGATGCCCCGAAGGGCCGTGCACACTTACTTGCAACCGCCATGCCACACTTCCCCGTCACGCCACTCAAATAAAATATTTAAATAAAACAACAACTTATTATCAAAAGCTTGCTGATCGCCCGCTCAAAAAAACAGCAGGCTGTTGGAAACCCAACAGCCTGCGTCGAATTGGCGACCTTCCGTCAGCGTTTATTGGGCGGCGGCTGGCACCTTCACGGCTTCGATGGCCAGGGTCAGGGTGATTTCGTCCCCGACGTAGGGCACATTCTTGCCCATGTTGAAATCCGAGCGTTTGACCGTGGCCGTAGCGTTGGCGCCGCAGGCAGGCACTTTCAGCATCGGATGCGGCATGCACTTGAAGTGGGTGACCGTGAGCGTCACCGGTTTGGTCACGCCCTTGATGGTGAGGTCGCCCACCAGGCTGGCCGGCTCGTCGCCATTGAACGTCATCTTGCTCGACTTGAACGTGAGGGTCGGGTACTTGGCGGTATCGAAGTAATCCGCGGCCTGAATATGCTCGTTGAACAGCGCATAGCCGGTGTTGACCGACGTCGCGTCGATGGTCACATCCACCGAACCACTCTTGGCCGCGCGGTCGAGCACCACCGTGCCCGTGGTCTTGTCGAACTTGTGCGTCTGCTTGGAAAACCCCAGGTGGGTATAGCTGAAATGCGGGTAGGTATGGCTGTTGTCGATGGTATAGGTTTCGGGCGCAGCCTGGGCGCTGGCGGCAACGGCGGCAAGGGCGATCAAAGTGGCAAGGCGTTTCATGTAACTCTCCAGAAAATAAAGGGACGACGGGTTATCTGCCGCTGGCGGCAATGCGGAACTTGACCTGGACTTCGTTGGCAACGGTGGCGACATCGGCCCACATGCCCTCGCCGATGCCGAATTCCAGGCGGTTGAGGATGAACGCGCCATCAAACGTGGCGGCGTTTTGACCGGGCCGATACGTCACCGGCACGACCAGGGGGCGGCTTTTGCCCTTGAGCGTGAGCGTGCCGCGCATTTCATAGCGGTTGTTGCCCAGCGCGCGCACCTGGCTGGCAGTGAAGACTGCCTTGGGATACACGCTGCGGTCGAACCACAGCTTGCCGGCGGATTCGTCGTCGGCTTCCACCGAACCGGCATCGATGCTGGCGAGATCGATTTCGATGCGCGCGCTGGCGGCTTCGGGTTTGGCCGGGTCGAACACCATCTGGGTGGTGAATCGCTTGAAGCCGCCCGCCACCGGCACCCCCATCTGGCGAAACTCGAAGCTGATCGCACTCTGCTTCGGCAGCACGGTGCGGTATTCCACCGCGTGTGCCGCAGGCGTGGCCAGCGCCGCCAGCAAAGCCCAATACCTGATCGTCGGTTTCATAACTGCTCCTGTTTGCTCCAGCCCATGCGCTGCAAAAAAGGCTGGCGTTCGATGAAATGGTGCTTGAGTGCCGCAGCCACGTGCAGGATGACCAGCCCCAGCAGCGTGAAGTTCAGCACCTGATGGACCCCGACCAGCAAATCGCCCAGCTCGCGGTTTTTGTCGACCAGATCGGGCAGCGGCAGCACGCCGAACCACACGACAGGGAACCCCTTGGCCGAACTCATCAGCCAGCCCGACAGTGGAATGGCCAGAAGCAACACATAGAGCAAGCCATGCACCACCGCGCTCACCTGACGCTGCCAGCGCACCACGCTGTCGGGCAGCGGCGGCGGCCGGTGGGTCAGCCGCCAGATCACCCGCAGGCCCGCCAGCAGCAGCACCGTGATGCCGATCCACTTGTGATAGCTGTAAAGCTGCAGCTTGGTCGGCGACAGGGGCAACTCGTGCATGTAGACGCCGAGCGGAAAGCCCACAAAAACCAGCAGCGCCACCAGCCAGTGCAGCACGATGGCCGGGGTCGTGTAACGCGTATTCAAAGTCATGCTGCCTCCTGTTTGAAAAGCTGTTCCAGCTCGTGCAGGGTGGCTTGCCAGCGCGCATGATCGGCGGCGCTGACCCCGGCGAATCGCGCCGCCAGGTGCGCCATGTGCGCGGGAAAGGCCTGCGCAAACAGTGCCTCGCCGGACGGCGTCAGCCGCACAATCTGGCAGCGGCGGTCGCTGTCGTGTGCTGCGCGCTCCACCCAGCCGCGTGCAACCAGGCGATCCACCACCCCGGTGAGCGTGCCCTTGGTGATCAGGGTTTTCTCGCCCAGCACGGTGGCGGTCATCCCGCGGGTATTGCCCAGCGTTGCGATGATGTCGAACTGCGGCGGCGTCAGCCCCAGCGCGCGGATATGCGCGGCAGAATCCAGCTCGAACGCTTGGTAACACTGCACCAGGGCTTGTACGGTCGGCAGGAATTCGGCTTGCGTGCTCATCAATCTCTCACTTGGTTCGTGTTAGGACTAATTTAGTTCGAAGTAGAACTAATGTCAAGGATGGCGATCCGTAAATGCAGTAAATTCAGTCCGACCTCATTACCTGCATCCAGACACCCGCCATGAACTCACCCACCCCTGCCCTGCTCACCGTCTACTACGACGGCGGTTGCCCCGTGTGCTCGCGCGAAATCGGCTTTTACCAGCGCCAGCGCGGGGCCGACCGCATCCGCTGGGTCAATCTGGCGCAGTGCGCTGACAGCGAACTCGGCGCAGACCTGAGCCGCGCCGCAGCCTACGCCCGCCTGCACGTGCGCAGGCCAGACGGCCAGCTGCTATCGGGTGCGCGCGCATTCGCCGCCCTGTGGCAAACGCTGCCCGCATTCAGCCTGGCCGGCCGCATCGCCGGATTGCCCGGCATCGTGCATGGGCTGGAATGGGGGTATCGGGGATTTCTGGCCGTCCGCCGCATGTGGCGCGATTCGGCCGTTTGATCAGATACAAGCCCGGCGGAATGCACCAGAATATGCAACACTCCGGCCGCCCTTCAAAAACGTTCCGACCATGCTGAGCTACCGCCACGCCTTTCATGCCGGCAATCACGCCGATGTGCTGAAGCACTTTTTACTCATCCAGTTGAGCCATTACCTCGGGCAAAAAGACAAACCGTTCTGGATCATCGACACCCATGCGGGCGCAGGTCTGTATGAACTGGACACGGGCTATGCAACCAAGCTGAAGGAGTACGAAAGCGGCATCGGCAAGCTGTGGACCCGCGAGGATTTGCCCGCCGCGCTGGCCGACTATGTCGATCAGGTGCGCGCCTGCAATCCGGACGGCAGCCTGCGGTTTTATCCCGGCTCCCCCTGGCTCGCCCTGCAAACCTTGCGTCCGCAAGATCGCCTGCGCCTGTTTGAACTCCACAGCAGCGACAGCAAAATCCTGCAGGACAACTTCGAGAATCAGGGACGGCGCGTCAGCGTCACCACCGCCAACGGTTTCGACGCCCTCAAGGCCCTGCTGCCGCCGCCGCCACGCCGCGCGCTGGTGCTGATCGATCCGCCCTACGAAACCCGCGACGACTACCCCAATGTCATTGCCGCGCTGCAAGAAGGGCTGAGCCGTTTTGCCACCGGCACCTATGCAGTTTGGTACCCGCAACTCGCGCGCCTGGACGCGCAACAGTTACCCGGCAAGCTCAAGCGCCTGCCGATCAAAAACTGGCTGCACGTCGCCCTCACCGTCCACACCCCGTCATCGGATGGTTTCGGCATGCATGGCAGCGGCCTATTCGTCATCAACCCGCCGTGGACACTGCATAAAACACTCGCGGCAATCATGCCGTATCTGGTGCGGGTGCTCGGGCAGGATGGCGGAGCAGGATTCACCCTGGAGCAGGAAATCGCGTAAGGTTTGGACGTATTTCGCGATGTCGCCCGTCCATCAAATATTGGAAACTACGAAATTGATCCTGTCGCGCTCCGGTGTTTCGCACTTATTTCTGAACGCTCGGCAATATCAGACCGGGTTAGTCTTATTGAACAACTCGACTTATATGAATCGACGAGTTATTACTCGACCGAAGGTTACCGGACATATCCGGTAATCTTTTATTCCTTCACGTGACGGCTATTTAACGTTAGCGCTTTCCACACTTATGAACGATCTCTCAAATCTCAACGAACCAAAATCCATTCAGGGGATATGGTCCGGTACTCGCGCCGCTGGTTTCAAGATGGCATCTGAACCTCTTACTTGTTCATTGCTGCGTACCTTGGCAACATCAAAGCCAGGCGGCAGTTTTCTTGAACTTGGTTCCGGCACTGGGCTGTCTACCGCGTGGCTCCTCGATGGTATGGATTCAAAATCTTGCCTCACTACCGTCGATAACGATGAAAGTCTCCTATCCGTTCTTCGAAACAATCTCGGCGAAGATCCACGACTGACGATTGTTTGCGCTGATGGCGATGAGTTTCTTCGATCACTTAATGGCCAACATTTTGACTTTATCTTTGCCGATACATGGTCTGGGAAATATCGCCTCCTTGAAGAAGCGTTAGCGCTTGTCAGCCCCTCGGGGTTGTATGTCATTGACGACATGCTGCCCCAGCCCAATTGGCCGGAAGGTCACGCCGAAAAAGTCGCTCACCTCGTTTCAACGCTTGAGCATCGTAGCGATTTTCGTATCACCAAAATGTCTTGGGCAAGCGGGGTCATCCTTGCGTCCAAGCTGTAACCAATCGTTCCACCGGACCTACGCGAAAAGCCGCGCAGGCCGCTGAACTCAAACGTTATGCATCCACATGGATACGGTCATTACAGTGAATTTGTCACCGGAAATACTTTTTGAAACAGAAAATGTGCTTGTCCGCAGGATGTCACTTGCGCCATATGAAATCGCACCTCTACACTTTCATACGCAGGTGCACGAATACATCGTCTGTCTCAACGGGAAAATCGCTGTCGCAGTGAAAAACGACAATTTTGAAGCGGTCCTATTACCCGGCCAAAGTATCAACATTCCGCCTGCCAAGTCCCATCAAATCAAAAATATGATTGATTCGGTCTCCCAATATCTGCTCACCCAAAGCGGAGGAACGTATGATTTTTGCGATGCGCCAGCCTAACTCATCATTCAAGCAGGGGAAGATTCCGGAAACAAAGGGTGGAAACAAAGGGGACGTTACCCCTTTATCCAGTAGCGCTCGCACAGTCACTTGACAGACGTACGTTAAACCGTACCATAAAGACTTCTTTGAAGGAGCGCGAGATGGACACACTTACCGCCAGCGAAGCGCGTGCAAATCTGTACCGGCTCATCGATCAAACAGCGGAATCTCACGAGCCCATCGTCATTTCCGGAAAACGCAGCAGCGCCGTGCTTCTTTCGGCGGAAGACTGGAGTGCAATTCAAGAAACCTTGTACCTGCTGGCCGTACCTGGCATGCGCGAGTCCATTAAGGCGGGCATGGCCGAACCCCTGGCAAAAAGCGCTAAGGCGCTTAAGTGGTGAGTTGGGAAGTTGTGTATGCCAGGCAAGCCATGAAAGATGCAGAGAAGCTTGCTGCAAGCGGCCTTAAACCAAAGGCGCAAGAACTGCTCGCGGTTCTTGCCAACGACCCATTTCAGAATCCGCCTCCCTTTGAAAAACTGGTCGGCGATCTTGCCGGTGCATACTCTCGCCGCATCAATATTCAGCACCGTATGGTGTACGAAGTTTTTACCAAAGAGAAAACGGTTCGCGTCCTGCGTATGTGGACGCACTATGAATGAGCGGCTAAAGAATTAAGAAGGTCAGCGTCATTCGATTCCATCCCAGCGCTCCGCCGCCTCCGCATCGCTGACACGAGCATCCACCCAGCGTTCACCCTCCGGGGTTTCTTCCTTCTTCCAGAATGGCGCGCGGGTTTTCAGCGCATCCATGATGAATTCGCAGGCGGCGAAGGCTTCGCCGCGATGGCTGCTGGCCACCGCCACCAGCACGATGGGATCGCCGGGCAGCAGGCGGCCGACGCGGTGGATGACGGTGACGTCGAGCAGCGCCCAGCGCGTGCAGGCTTCGTCCACCAGCGTGACCAGCGCCTTTTCGGTCATGCCGGGGTAGTGTTCGAGCGTCATCGCCTGCACGCCGCTGCCGTCGTTGCTGTCGCGCGCGAGGCCGACGAAGCTGGCGATGGCGCCGATATCGGTGCGCTGCTGGCTGATCGCGGCCACTTCCGCACCGAGGTCGAAGGGCTCGCTTTGCACCACCACTTTCATTGCGTCAGCCTTCATGCCATCAGCCTCCGGTCACCGGTGGAAAGATCGCCACTTCGGCGGCGTCCGGGATCGCCGCCTCGAGCGCAACGACCTCCTGGTTGACCGCCACCCGGAACGCCCGCCCTGCCGCCAGTTCCTCCGCCCACACGCCGCCGCGCGCTTGCAGCGTCGCGATCAAATCCGCAACGCTGACACCCTCAAACTCAATGGATTCTTCGGCCACGCCGAAACGCTCGCGCAGGCGGGCGAAATACAACACACGCAGGGTCATCCGAGCACCTCCGAAAACGGAATGAAACGCACCCAGTCGTCGGGCTGGAGGGTCTGGCCGATTTGCAGGTCGATGAAGCCATCGCCCCAGGCGCAGGAGGTCAGCACGCCGGAACCCTGGTTGGGATAGATCGCCACCCGGCCATCCACTTCGATACGGGCACGCAGGAATTCACGGCGGTCGCCCGCCTTGAGCCAGCTGGAAGCCGAGCGCAGCGGGAAGGCGCGATACAGCACCTGACTTGCGCCCATGCGCTTCAACAGGAACGGCCTGACGAACAGGCAGAAGGTGGCAAAGGCCGACACCGGATTGCCCGGCAGGCCGATAAAATCGGCCTGCCCGACCCGTCCGTACACAATGGGCTTGCCGGGCTTCATCGCCACTTTCCACATTTCGACTGTGCCGAGCTTTTCGACCGCCGCTTTCACGTAGTCCGCCTCGCCCACCGAAACGCCGCCGCTGGTGATGACCACGTCCGCTTCGCGTGCAGCGCGGGCGAGTGCGGCTTCGGTTGCGGCCAGCGTGTCGGGCACGATGCCGAGGTCGATCAGTTCGCAACCGAGGCCGTTCACCAGTCCGGTAAGCGTGTAGCGGTTGGAGTTGTAGATCTGCCCCGGCTGCAACGCCTGCCCGGGGGTGACCAGCTCGTCGCCAGTAAAAAAGCACGCCACTTTCAGCCGCCGCAACACGGGCAGTTCGGCCAGCCCGACCGATGCGGCGAGTCCCATTTCGGCCGCACCGATGCGGGTGCCCGCAGCGAGAATTTGCGCACCGACTTGAATGTCCTCGCCTGCGCGGCGGATGTTTTCACCGGCGCGCGGCAGCTGGTTGATGACGACGCTTTCGCCGTCGGCCGTGCAGTTTTCCTGCATCAACACCGCGTCCGCTCCCGGCGGCACTGGCGCGCCGGTAAAAATACGCGCGGCGCTGCCGGGTGCAAGCGGCACGCCGACTTCACCGGCCTGGATGCGTTGCGACACCGGCAGTTTCACGCCCGCTGCCGTCAGGTCGGCCATCCGCACGGCATAGCCATCCATCGCGCTGTTGTCGAGCGGCGGCACCGTGATGGCGGAAATTTGCGGCACAGCAAGCACGCGCCCGAGCGCGGCGGCCACTGCGACGGTTTGGGTTTCGCTGACCGCGCGGGCGCGTTCGAGCAGGGCATCAAGCAGTTGGGTGGCTGAGAGCATGGTTCACAATAAAGTCAGTAAGGGTTTGAATGGCATCGAGGTCGATGCGGGGAAAAGCCTGCGGCGAAGCGGGGTTTAGAGCCTGCGGCGGCTCGATGTCAGACGCCACCGCCAGAATATGGGGATCGTCCGGATAGAGCCAGGGCTTGGCGGTGATCGCGCGGTGCACTTCCAGTTTGGGAATGGGCTCACGCTTGTACCCTTCCACCAGAACCAGGTCGCACGGCGGCAGCTGCGCCAGCAAATCGGCCAGCGGCGGTGGCGCATCGCGATGCTCGGTCAACAGCGCGGTGCGATGGTCGGACGACAACAACACCGCCGCCGCGCCCGCCTCGCGCGCGCGCCAACTGTCCTTGCCGGGGCGATCGATGTCGAAGTCGTGGTGGGTGTGCTTGATCACCGCCACCTTGAGTCCGCGTGCGACCAACAGCGGCAGCACGCGCTCGATCAGCGTGGTCTTGCCGCTGCCGCTGTAGCCGGCGATGCCGAATATTTTCATATGCGTTGTCAGAACGAGCGAATCAGGCTATATTTTTTCATATATAACCCTTTCCTGCCAGCCAGCCTTCATGACCCTCTCCCCGTACGCTGATCAGCCCGGCCTCATCGACCAGTTCGGGCGCCGTATCGACTACGTGCGGCTATCGGTGACGGATCGCTGCGACCTGCGCTGCAGCTACTGCATGCCGGAAGGCTTCAAGGGTTTTGAGGAACCAGCGGACTGGCTCACCTTCGATGAAATCGAACGCCTGATCAGCGCGTTTGCGCGGCTCGGCGTCAGCCGCATTCGCCTCACCGGCGGCGAACCGCTGCTGCGGCGCGACATCTCAGGCCTCGCCACGCGCATCGCCGCCCTGCCCGGCATTGACGATCTGTCGCTGTCGACCAACGCGACCCAGCTCGACAAACACGCGCAGGCGCTTAAAGCGGCAGGCGTCACGCGGCTTAACGTCAGCCTCGATTCGCTGCAACAGGCGCGGGTGGAACAGATCAACGGCCGTGACGTGCTGGCCAAAGTCATGGCCGGGCTCGCCGCCGCGCAGGATGCGGGTTTTGCGCCGATCAAGCTCAACATGGTGGCGCTGGCCGGCAGCAACGATGATGAAATCGACGAGATGGTTGCCTTCTGCATGCAGCGCGGGTTTGTGCTGCGGCTGATCGAGGCGATGCCGATGGGCGACACCGGACAAAACGCGGAATTTCTCGACCTGCAACCGGTGAAGGAGCGCCTGCGCAAACAGTTCAATCTGATCGAGACCGCGATCCCCGGCGGCGGCCCCGCGCGCTATCTCGGCACGGCAGATGGTCGCTTCAACGTCGGCTTCATCACCCCGATGTCGCAGCACTTTTGCCAAACCTGTAACCGCATCCGCATCGCCGTCGACGGCACGGCTTACATGTGTCTGGGGCAGGAAGAGAAATTCGAGTTTCGCCCGCTGCTGCGCGGCGGTTGCAGCGATGCCGAGCTGGAGGTCGCGATCATCGGCGCGATCAATCTCAAGCCCGAACGCCACGAATTCCGCGAAGCGCCGCACAAGATCCTGCGCTTCATGTCGATGACCGGCGGCTGAACCCTGCCCCCTGCAATCCCGAACCAGGCGCCTGGCGCCTGAAAAAAAAACATCATCCGGCCAAGATAGCGCGCCTGGCCGCTAAAGTTGTAGCATCCAAGGCTGCGGATTTCTAAAAAAGGTCAAGTTGCGATGAAAAAAACGCCTTCTGATGAGTACCTCGAAAAAGCCAGGCTTCTGGATAACGAAGCCTCCGAACGGCTGCTGTCGAGAACACGCTCAAAACTCAAGCGCAGACTGGAAGACAGGACGCTCACCCTCCTGGACGTGATGGCCATTCAGCTCGAAATCGAAGACGAGGATCTGAATGCGTGGCGCGAAAAAGTGGCTGAAATCAAACTGGCTGATTCCAAGAAAAAGCCGAAGGCTAAGTAGTCAGTTTACTGCGAGCGCAGCCTGAGCGGCCCCGGGCTGTCGGCTTGTTCCAGATCAATTAAAACGGCCCGGCGATCATTCGCCGGGCCGTTTGTCATGTCGGGATAGTGCGCGCAGTCATCACACCGCCACCTGTCGCACCCTACTCAGGCGCGCCTGCAAAGTAGCGGCGATCTGCACCAGCAGGCCGAAGGCCGGCAAGGCGATACCCTTACCCGGCACAGGCCGCCAGCTCCTGCGCCTGATCCACGCGCTCCCAGGTGAAATCGGGTTCGGCGCGCCCAAAGTGACCGTACGCGGCAGTCTGGCGATAGATCGGGCGTAGCAGTTGCAGGCTGTCGATGATGCCGCGCGGGGTGAGCTTGAAGGCGCAGCACACCATGTCTTCCAGCTTTTCATCGGGCACGGTGCCGGTGCCGTACGTGTCGATCAGTAGGGAAACCGGCTCGGCCACGCCGATGGCATACGCCAGCTGGACCAGGCAGCGTTTGGCATAGCCTGCCGCGACGAGATTCTTGGCGATGTAGCGCGCCATGTACGCCGCCGAGCGGTCGACCTTGGTGGGATCCTTGCCGGAAAACGCGCCGCCGCCGTGCGGGCACGAACCGCCGTAGGTGTCGACGATGATTTTGCGGCCGGTGAGGCCGGTGTCGCCATTGGGACCGCCGATTTCGAACGGGCCGGCGGGATTGACCCACAGCCTGAAGGTCGGCGTGCGCAGCGCCATCGGCACCAGGGGATCGACGATTTCGCGTGCCACTTCCTGCGCGACCCAGGCCGGATCGAGGTCGCGCGCGATCTGGGTCGAGATGATCACGGTTTCGACACCGGCCATGTGCTGCCCTTCGTAGGCAACGGTGACCTGGCTTTTGGCATCGGGACGCAGCCAGGGCAAGGCGCCGGACTTACGCAGCTCGGCCTGTTTCTGCATCAGGCGATGCGCCAGCCAGATCGGGTAAGGCATGAGGTCGGGGGTTTCGTCGCAGGCATAACCGAACATCAGGCCCTGGTCGCCGGCACCGATGTCGCCACCGGCCAGCGTGATGCCCTTGTGAATCTGGATCGACTGATGATTGAAGCGCACCTGCACTTCGCAGGTGTTGGGGTCGATGCCGGTTTCAGCATCGCGATAGCCGATGTCGCGCAGCACCTGGCGAGCAATTGATTCGGCACGGTCCCGAATCTCGTCGAACAGTTCGCGGCGAGCGGTTTTGAACTCGCCGGTAATCACCACCAGGTTATCGGCAACGAGGGTTTCGCAGGCGACCTTGGCAGCGGGTTCCTCGGCCAGAAACGCATCGAGGATGGCATCCGAAATCTGGTCGGCGATCTTGTCGGGGTGTCCCTCGGCGACCGATTCGGAAGTGAAAAGATGACGGCGGTTTTGCATGGCTGGAATCCTTGAATCTGAATAACTGAATCACGCCGGCGCGAGACGCCAGAGCGAGGTGATCTCGGCTGCGCGCGCGGCGTGAAGGGGATCGCTCGCGTCGGCTGCGCGCGGGTGGGTCGGCTTGGTATCGATGCGCTCCAGCAGTTTTAACCCAGCGGCGTCGATGGCCGCCAGCAGGCTGTCGCGCGTACGCAAGCCCAGGTGCTCGGCCAGATCGGACAGGATCAGCCAGCCCTCGCCGCCGGGTTCGAGATGCGCGACCAGCCCGTTCAAAAAGCCCAGCAGCATGCGGCTGTCCGGATCGTAAACCGCGTGTTCGAGCGGCGAGTTGGCGCGCGCCGGCAGCCACGGCGGATTGCAGACGATGAGCGGGGCGCGGCCGTTCGGAAACAGATTGGCCTCGACCACGCTGACCTGCGCTTTCAGGTGCAGCCGGCCGATGTTTTCGCGCGCGCACTCGAGCGCGCGTGGGTCCTGATCGGTCGCGATGACCTGCTTGACGCCGCGGCGCGCCAGCAAGGCCGCCAGCACCCCGGTTCCGGTGCCGATATCGAAAGCGCGTTCGAGCGACGGCAACGGCGTCTTCGCTACCAGATCGAGATACTCGCCACGCACCGGTGAGAACACGCCGTAGTGCGGGTGAATCCGATCGCCCAGCGCGGGGATGTCGACGCCCTGCTTGCGCCATTCGTGCGCGCCAATGACGCCGAGCAACTCGCGCAGCGACACCAGCGATGCGGTTTGATCCTTGCCATGCGGCAGCGGGCCATACGCCTCGATGCAGGCTTGCCGCACGTCCGGCGCGCGGCGCAGCGGAATACTGTAGTCGGCGTCCAGCGGCAGCAACAGCATGCCCAGCGTGCGGGCGCGCTGCGACTGGAACTGGCGGTGAAAATTGAAGGATTCGATCGGCGACGTGGCGGGCTTGCGCGGCTTGCGGTCGATGCGGCGCGCCATCGCCTGCAGCAGCTGGCGCGCGTTCTGATAGTCGCTGCGCCACAGCAGCGCCGTCCCCTCGCTGGCCAGACGATAGGCCACATCCGCCGTCATGCTGTCATCCACCGCCATCACCCGCTTGGGCGGCGGCGTGCCGTTTTCCGAACGCCAGCGGGCGGATCGGGGCTGGCCGGCTTCAGACCAGGTTACAACGGGAAAACGGGGATCAGCCACAGAACTCACTCGGTTAACGCATAACCGCCAAAACGCATCAAGCCGGAAATTGTACGTTCTGCGGCGGCGTCAGGGTGAGGTTTGCGTCCCGGCGGCAAAGCCGGGCCCCCTGAATGCGTTATGAGCGCTGTGTCAAACCCGCTTCGTACCAGCCCTTGCTTTGATTGACGATTTTCACCACCAGCAGCATCACCGGCACCTCGATCAGCACGCCGACCACGGTGGCCAGGGCCGCGCCGGACTGGAAGCCGAACAGCGCAATCGCCGCTGCTACCGCCAGTTCGAAAAAGTTGGAGGCGCCGATCAGCGCAGACGGGCAGGCGACGCTGTGCTTTTCGCCGACTTTTCTGTTCAGCCAGTAAGCCAGCCCCGAGTTGAAGAACACCTGGATCAGGATGGGCACGGCCAGCAAAGCAATGATCAGCGGCTGCTGGATGATTGCCTCGCCCTGAAACGCGAACAGCAGCACCAGCGTGGCGAGCAGCGCCAGGATGGAGGCGTGGCCGAGTTGCGCCATCACGGCATCGAATGCCGCCTGTCCGCGCTTGAGCAGCAGCTTGCGCCAGATTTGCGCCAGGATCACCGGGATGACGATGTACAGCACCACCGAGATGAACAGCGTGTCCCACGGCACCACGATGGCCGACAGCCCAAGCAGCAGGCCGACGATGGGGGCAAAGGCGACAATCATGATGGCGTCGTTGAGCGCCACCTGCGACAGGGTGAAATACGGATCGCCGCCGGTCAGCCGGCTCCACACGAACACCATCGCCGTGCACGGCGCAGCGGCCAGCAGGATCAGGCCCGCCACATAGCTGTCGAGCTGCTCCGCCGGCAGATACGGGGCGAACAGGTGACGAATGAAAATCCACGCCAGCAACGCCATCGAAAACGGCTTCACCGCCCAGTTGACGAACAGCGTGACGCCGATGCCTTTCCAGTGCGATTTCACCTGATGCAGCGCGCCAAAATCGATCTTCATCAGCATCGGGATGATCATCACCCAGATCAGCAGGCCGACCGGCAGGTTGACCTGCGCGACTTCCATCCGCCCCAGCGCCTGGAACGGTGCCGGGAAAAACTGCCCGAGCAGCACGCCGGCGACGATGCACAAGCCCACCCACAGCGTGAGCCAGCGTTCGAACAGGCTCATCGGCGCGGCCGCGGCGCGTTTGGCGGTGACTTCGCACTGTGCGCTCATCGTGCGCACTCCAATAAGGTTGGCGCGCTCATCGTGCGTACTCCAATAAGATCGGCGCGCTCATCCTGCGAACCCCATTAACGTTGGCGTGCTCATGCCGTCTTCCCAATTTCGCGTACCGCTTTTTCCAGCTTCATTTTGTCGAGCGTGGCAAACGGCAGGTTGACGAACATGCAGATGCGGCGCTGCAGCTGATTCATCGCATCGACGAAAGCGTGGCGCTTCTGTTCGTCCGTGCCTTCAACCGCTGCCGGGTCGGGAATGCCCCAGTGCGCGGTCATCGGCTGGCCGGGCCACACCGGGCAGACTTCGCCCGCCGCGTTGTCGCACACGGTGATGACGAAATCGAGACGCGGTGCATCAAGCTGCGCATATTCATCCCATGACTTGCTGCGCAGGCCGCTGGTGTCGAAATGGTTCTTTTCCAGCAATGCCAGCGCAAACGGATGGACCTGTCCCGCCGGATGGCTGCCTGCGCTGAAGGCGCGGAAACGGCCTTTGCCCAGATTGGTGAGCAGGGTTTCGGCCAGAATCGAGCGCGCGGAGTTGCCGGTGCACAGGAACAGTACGTTGAAGCCAGGTTCGGTCATGACGGGGACTCCAGTTGAAAAATCAGGCAGCGCTTTGCAGGCCGAATTTTTCACGCACGGCGGTCACCAGCCGGTTGCGGATGTCGTCGCGCACGGCGAGAAAGCTCTCCAGCGGTTCACCGTGCGGGTCATGGAACGGCAAGTGAATCGCCGGAATCGGCTTGGGGAAAATCGGGCAGGCTTCCTTCGCGTTGTCGCACACCGTCACCACCAGATCGATGTTTTCGTTCATCACCGCGTCGATGTCCTTCGGGTGCAAACCGTCGGTGTTCAGGCCCGCTTCTTTCAGCGCTGCGATGGCGCCGTCAGCGACCTTGGGTTGCGGCCGGGTGCCGGCAGACAGCGCGCGCACCTGACCGGAGAGGTCATGGTTCAGCAGCACCTCGGCCATTTGCGAGCGGCAGGAATTGCCGGTGCACAGCACCAGCACGGTATAGGGTTGAGTCACGGTATTTCCCTTGTTTTTAATGGATGTTTTAGATGAAACTGATTTCAGCAGCGAAGGCTCAACAACAGCCAGACGCCTGGCCCTTGACCGGGATGCAGCCGGAAACTTTTGCCACAACCGGCTCGGGCGCACAGCAGCCACTTGCGTGCGCTGCGCCGTCTTCTGGCGCGCCGAACACCGGAATGCTGTCGAGCGTGTGATAGGTCTCCCACGCGATGCCGCTGGGGTCGGTCGCCCAGTATTTGTCCGACTTGGCATAGCAGCAGGCGGTGCCCATTTCCTCGATCACATCGGCTTCCAGCTGTTGCAGGCGGCCGCTCATCTCGGCCAGCTCGTCGGCGTTTTCCACCTGCACCCCCAGATGGTTGAGGCCGGGCGCCGCGCCACGCGCCGAAATCGCGAAGTTGACGCGCGGATCGTCGAGCATCCATTTCGCGTAATCGGTCTTGGCCACGCTCGGCTCGCTGGCGAACATCGTTGAATAGAATTTGATGCTGGCGGCGAGATCGTCGACCGCAACGTGGACATGAAGGCGTTTCATGATGGCTCCTTTTCGGTGGAACAAACGGGGGAACAGACAGGCGTGCAGGGGTTGCCGCCGCAGCAGTTTTCGGTGAGGTAAACCACCAGGTCATTCATCGCCTCGAACTGCGCGGTGTAAATGACGAAGCGGCCGTCTTGCCGCGCAGCAGCCAGCCCGGCATGGCTGAGTTCCTTCAGGTGGAAGGACAGCGATGACGGCGGGATGCCGGTGAGTTCACTGACTTTCCCCGCCGGCAAGCCGGCCGGTCCGGCCTGGACCAACGTACGAAACACCGCCAGGCGGGAAGCCTGGGCCAGTGCGGACAGGGCGATGACGGCGTCTTTTGTTTCCATGTTTCAATGATAGTCGAAACATGGAAACAAAAACAAGCCCGCATCGCTTGATTTTTTTATCCGTTGAAATGAAAGACGATCAGAACACGCCAGACACCATCCAGCGTGCGGCGGAAGCCGGTCAAGCTGAACGCAAGACCGGCGACTTCAGCCGGCGCAACCACAGTCCTCAGGATCGGGCGACTGCGTTGCGCCCGCCGGTGCAGCCCGCCCCAGCAAACTGAGCGCCACCGCCTCGGCCACCCGGATGCCGTCGACGCCGGCCGACAGTATCCCGCCCGCATAGCCCGCGCCCTCGCCCGCCGGATACAGCCCCTTGACGTTGAGGCTCTGCAAATCGTCGCCGCGCGTGATGCGCAACGGCGACGAGGTGCGCGTCTCGACCCCGGTCAGTACCGCATCCTTCATGGCGAAGCCCTTGATCTGCTGGTCGAACGCGGGGATCGCTTCGCGGATCGCCTCGATCGCGTAATCCGGCAGTGCCGAGGCCAGGTCGGTAAGATGCACCCCGGGTTTGTACGAAGGCTCGACACTGCCAAGTTGGGTGGACGCTTTGCCCTGTAGGAAGTCGCCAACCAGCTGCGCCGGCGCATCATAATTGCCGCCGCCCAGTTCAAACGCGCGCGATTCCAGCTGGCGCTGCAATTCGACGCCCGCCAGCACCCCGCTGTCTCCAATCAAGCGGGGATAATCCGCCGGCGTGATGCCCACGACGATCCCGGCATTGGCATTGCGCTCGTTGCGCGAATACTGGCTCATGCCGTTGGTCACCACGCGCCCCGGCTCGGAGGTGGCCGCGACCACGGTGCCACCCGGGCACATGCAGAAGCTGTATACCGAACGGCCGTTTTTGGCGTGGTGCACCAGCTTGTAATCGGCCGCTCCGAGGAGTGGATTGCCCGCGTTCGGTCCGAGCCGGGCGTGATCAATCAACGACTGCGGATGTTCGATGCGAAAGCCGATGGAAAACGGCTTGGCTTCCATGAACACGCCGCGCGCATGCAGCATCTCGAAGGTGTCGCGCGCACTGTGGCCGAGCGCGAGGACGACATGGTCGCTGCGCAGGGTTTCGCCGCTGGCGAGCGTGACGCCCCGTACATGCCCTTCCTCGATCAGCATGTCGGTGACACGCTGCTCGAAGCGGATCTCGCCGCCCAGCGACTCGATCTCGTGGCGCATGGCTTCGACCACACCCACCAGGCGAAAGGTACCGATGTGCGGCTTGGCCACGTAGCGGATTTCTTCCGGCGCGCCCGCCTTGATGAATTCAGCGATGACCTTGCGGCCGTAGTGCTTGGGATCCTTGATCTGGCTGTAGAGCTTGCCGTCGGAAAACGTGCCCGCACCACCCTCGCCGAACTGCACGTTGGATTCCGGATTGAGCGTGTGCTTGCGCCACAGCCCCCAGGTGTCCTGGGTGCGTTCGCGTACCGCCTTGCCGCGCTCCAGCACGATGGGCTTGAAACCCATTTGCGCCAGCACCAGCGCGGCGAAAATACCGCAGGGACCGAAGCCGACGACGATGGGACGATGAGTGACATGGTCGGGGGCGTGACCGATGAAGTGATAGGCCATGTCCGGCGTCGGCGCGAGGTGACGGTCGGTGCGGAATTTCTTCAGCAGCGCGGCTTCGTTTTTGACTTCGATGTCGACGGCGTAAATCAGCAGCAGCGCGTGTTTTTTGCGCGCGTCGTGGCTGCGCTTGAAAATGCTGACGCTCAGCAGTTCGTCGTCTTTCAGCCCAAGACGCTGCAGGATCGCTGCGCGCAAGGCGTCTGCGGGATGGTCGAGCGGAAGTTTGAGTTCAGTCAGTCGCAGCATGGTGTCGTGCTTTTAATTTGGCCAGCCAAGTAGTTCAAGGCGCCCTGCCCCGCTGCTCGCCCGCTGGCGAAACAGGCTGTCAGCAGATAGCCGCCGGTAGGAGCTTCCCAGTCGAGCATCTCGCCCGCACAGAATACGCCGGGCATGGACCGCAGCATCAGGTTTTCATCCAGCGCATCGAAGCGCACGCCGCCTGCGCTGCTGATGGCTTCGTCGATCGGTCGCGTTGCGTCAAGCGTGAGCGGCAGCGATTTTATCGCGTGGGCGAGCAGGATCGGATCGTTCAATTGCTCGCGCGACAAGACTTCGTTCAACAAGGCCACTTTCGCGCCCTTGAGCCCGGCGCGGCTTTGCAGATGGCTGGACAGCGAACGCGCACCGCGCGGGTGGGCGACTTCACTGAAGACCCGCTCCAGGGTTTTGTCAGGCGCCAGATCCAGTTCGAGCGTGACCGCACCCTGTGCTGCAATCGTGTCACGCAAAGGCGCGGACAGCGCATAGATCAAACCACCTTCCGCACCCTGATCGGACAGCATCAGCTCGCCCTTGCGTTCATGCCGGCATCCGGCCGCGTCGGTAAAACGCAGCGCCACGGTTTTCAGCGGCTGCCCGGCAAAGCGGCTGCGCAGATGCTCGCTCCAGCCGCCTGCCACATCGAAGCCGCAATTCGATGGCAGCAAGGGCGACACCGCAACACCGCGTTCAATCAGCAAGGGCCCCCACGCACCATCCGATCCCAGCCGTGTCCAGCTGCCGCCACCCAATGCCAGCACCACCGCGTCGGCGTGAACAAGGTATTCGCCTTCTGGCGTCGCCATACGCAATGCACCCGATTCGTGCCAGCCCAACCAACGGTGCCGCACATGAAAGTGCACCCCGGCTGCGCGCAGCCGATGCAGCCAGGCGCGCAACAGCGGCGCGGCTTTCATGTCTTTGGGAAACACGCGCCCCGACGAACCGATGAAGGTTTCAACCCCCAGCCCATGAATCCACTCGCGCAGCGCAGTGGGGGGAAACGCGTCGAGCAGCGGTTTGATTTCAGCAGCACGCGCGCCGTAGCGCGACAGAAAAGGCGCGATCGGTTCGGCGTGGGTGATATTCATCCCGCCCACGCCCGCCAGCAAGAATTTGCGGCCAACCGAGGGCATCGCGTCGAACAACTCAACCTGGAACTTGCCCCGGGACAGCACTTCGGCCGCCATCAAACCCGCAGGACCGCCGCCAATGACGGCGACAGTCGGCATTACTGGATCATTCCCACTCAATCGTTGCAGGCGGCTTGCCCGAGATATCGTAGACGACGCGGTTGATCCCGCGCACTTCGTTGATGACGCGGTTGGACACTTTGCCCAGCAGGGAATAGGGCAGCTCGGCCCAGTGCGCGGTCATGAAATCACTGGTGACGACGGCTCGCAGTGCGACGACGTAATCGTAGGTACGGCCATCGCCCATAACGCCGACGGATTTGACCGGCAGAAAAACGGCGAAGGCCTGCGAGGTTTTTTCATACCAGCCCGATGCGCGCAGTTCTTCGATGAAGATGGCGTCGGCGCGGCGCAATAGTTCGGCGAACTCGCGTTTGACTTCGCCGAGGATGCGCACGCCCAGGCCGGGGCCTGGAAACGGATGGCGATACACCATGTCATGCGGCAAGCCCAATGCGACGCCGAGTTCACGCACTTCATCCTTGAACAGTTCGCGCAGCGGTTCCAGCAGCTTGAGGTGCAAGGTGTCAGGCAGGCCACCGACGTTGTGGTGGCTCTTGATGGTGTGCGCTTTTTTGGTTTTGGCGCTGGCCGATTCGATCACGTCGGGATAGATGGTGCCCTGCGCCAGCCATTTGGCCTTGGGCAGTTTTTCGGCTTCTTCCTGGAACACATGGACGAATTCACGGCCGATGATCTTGCGCTTCTGCTCGGGATCGGACACACCGGCGAGCGCATCCATGAAGCGATCGCGGGCGTCGACATGGATCACCTTGACGCCAAGGTTTTGCGCGAAGGTCGCCATCACCTGTTCGGCCTCATTCAAGCGCAGCAAGCCGTTATCGACGAAGACACAGGTGAGTTGCTGGCCGATGGCGCGGTGCAGCAAGGCCGCAACCACCGAGGAGTCGACGCCGCCGGACAAGCCCAGAATCACTTCATCACTGCCCACTTCGCTTTGCACCCGGCCGATGGCTTCGTCGACGTAGTCCGGCATGTTCCAGTCGCCCGCGCAACCGCACAGATCGCGCACGAAACGGTCAAGCAGCGCCTTGCCCTGCAGGGTGTGGGTGACTTCGGGATGGAACTGCACGCCGTAAAACTTGCGGACCTCGTCGGCCATGGCGGCAATCGGCGTGGCCGCATTGCTCGCCATCAGCTTGAAGCCGGGCGGCAGCGCGGTGACCTTGTCGCCGTGGCTCATCCACACGTCGAGCAGGCCATGGCCTTCATCGTTGACGCGATCCTGGATGTCACGCAGCAGCGCAGTATGGCCGCGCGCGCGGATTTCGGCATAGCCAAATTCGCGCTTGGCAGCAGACTCGACCTGTCCACCCAACTGCGCCGCCATGGTCTGCATGCCGTAGCAAATGCCCAGCACCGGTACGCCGAGCGTGAACACCACCTCGGGTGCACGCGGTGTTTCGTCTTCGTAAACCGAATTCGGCCCGCCCGACAAAATGATGCCGGACGGCGCAAAATCCCGGACAAACGCGTCGGTTACGTCATTGGAATGCAGTTCACAGTAAACCCCAGCCTCGCGCACGCGGCGCGCAATCAGTTGGGTGTATTGGGAACCGAAGTCGAGGATCAGGATTTTCTGGTGCATGGTTTTCAGGGGTCAGGATTCGGTGCCCACAGGGCATAAAGGATCAGGACTCAGGGGGCAAGGACACGGGGCATTAAAGAAAAAGCCACGCGCAGCGTGACTTTTTCTGAACCCTGAATCCCGACCCCTGATCGCTTACTCAACGTGATAGTTCGGTGCTTCCTTGGTGATCTGCACATCATGGACGTGCGATTCACGCACGCCGGCCGAGGTGATTTCGACGAATTCGGCCCTGGCATGCATGTCGGGAATGGTGGCGACACCCAAATAGCCCATCGACGAACGCAGCCCGCCCATCAGCTGGTGGATCACGCTGAGCGCGCTGCCCTTGTAGGGCACGCGGCCTTCGATCCCTTCGGGGACAAGCTTTTCGGCGCTCTTTTCGTTGTCCTGGAAATAGCGGTCGCTGGAACCTTGCTGCATCGCACCGAGTGAACCCATGCCGCGATACGATTTATACGAGCGCCCCTGGAACAGCTCAACTTCTCCCGGCGCTTCTTCGGTGCCCGCCAACAGGCCGCCCAGCATGACGCAACTCGCACCCGCTGCAATGGCCTTGGCGATATCGCCCGAGTAACGAATTCCGCCGTCGGCAATCACGCCGACGCCGCTGCCCACCAGGGCATCAGCCACGTTGGACACCGCGGTAATCTGCGGCACGCCGACACCGGCAACCATGCGGGTGGTGCAGATCGAACCCGGGCCAATACCAACCTTGACCGCGTCCGCGCCATGATCAACCAGCGCCAGTGCCGCCGAGGCCGTGGCGATGTTGCCGCCAATGACTTGCACTTCGGGAAAATGCTGCTTTACCCATTTGACGCGATCCAGCACGCCTTTGGAATGACCGTGCGCAGTATCCACAACGATCACATCGACCCCCGCAGCGGCCAATGCAGCCACGCGCTCCTCAGTACCTTCGCCGGTGCCGACCGCTGCGCCCACGCGCAGGTGACCCATTGCGTCCTTGCATGCAAGGGGGTGTTCACTGGACTTTTGAATGTCCTTGACGGTGATCAGACCGCGCAACTCGAACGCATCGTTCACCACCAGCACGCGCTCAAGGCGGTGCTTGTGCAACAGTGCCATGGCCTCGTCGCGGCTCGTCCCTTCTTTCACCGTCACCAGGCGCTCTTTCGGCGTCATGATGTTGGCAATCAGCTGATCGAGCTGGGTTTCAAAGCGCAGGTCGCGGTTGGTGACGATGCCAACCACCTTGCCGCCGTCTATCACCGGCAAACCTGAAATGTGTTTTGCGCGGGTGATAGCGAGCACCTGGCGCACCGTCATCTGCGGTGCAACGGTGATGGGGTCCTTGACGACACCCGACTCAAAACGCTTGACTGCAGCCACTTGCGCAGCCTGCAATTCGACGCTCATGTTCTTGTGGATGATGCCAAGCCCGCCTTCCTGCGCCAGCGCAATGGCCAAACGGGCTTCGGTCACCGTATCCATCGCGGCAGACAACAGAGGCAAATTCAGCGTGATTGTGCGGGTCAACTGGCTCGAAAGCGTGACTTCGCGAGGGAGGATGGCGGAATGAGCGGGAACGAGCAGAACGTCGTCAAACGTCAGCGCTTTTTGCAAAACACGCATGGGCTTTCCTTGAACGCAAAGCGGAATTATACGTACCCGGCACCGCCCGCACAAACCGCCCACTGGCTCCGCCCAAAACTTGGTCGTAATTTACCAAGGCTAATTGCATGGCAAATGGTTGACTCATGCGGGTGATACGACTAACTTTGCGACAGCATGAATACGGGTGAGCATCAACCGCTTTCCCTCCATGAACACACTACAACCCGAGGAGATAAATAATGTCCAAGCTTTTACTCGCATTGACGTCCGCTACCCTGCTGGGTCTGACAGGTTGCGCCAGTACTTACGAGCCTGCTGCCCAGTCCGCCCCCACCGCCATCAGCGCCGAAGCGCAATCCGCCCTGAGCGCTGCGCAGGCTGATGTCAAGGCCGCCAAGGCAAAGAACGCTTTGTGGACAACGGCAGACAATGCACTGAAGGCCGCCGAAGCTGCTGCAGCCAAACTCGACAGCGCAACCGTGATCAAACAATCAAAGTTGGCGAGCGAACACGTCAAGCTGAGCAACGTACAAACTGGTTATCCTCAACTTAAAGTGGGGGAATAAATTGATTGGCTTGCGCCATCAAGCCTTCCGGACTCATGCCGGAAGGCTTTTGGTTTGGGGCGTGCTGGCGTTTTCTGCCCACGCTCACGCCGACCTCTACAAATGGACCGATGCGCAAGGCAAGGTTCATTACACCGATCAACCCCCCACGCTGAACAGCCAGACGATCAAACCCAGTTCCGCAGGACAAGGCGAAACCACCTCCAAGGCCAAACAATCACTTGACGCCAGGGATCAGGCTTACCAAAAACGCAGCAAAGAAGCCAAGGATGCGCGCGACAAGGCGGAAAAAGAGGCCGAACAAGCACGCATCGCCCGCGAAAATTGCGACAAAGCGCGTAAAAATCTCAGCACTCTGCAAAACGCCAGCACCCCGCGCATCTACACGACAAATGCGGCAGGGCAGCGTGTTTACATGGATGACTCGGCTCGCGAAAGCGCGCTGGCCAGCAGCCAGAAAAGCGTCACCCAGTTCTGTAAGTAGCGTTCGCTTTTAGTAGATCGGGCTTTATCCGGCATCCGCCAGATCGGCTTTTGCTGAAGCGCCCCCACCTTTCTTGGTGACTTTTCCTTCATCCGCACGTTTACGCCGGACCTCTTTGGGATCCGCGATGAGCGGCCGGTAGATCTCCACCCGGTCCTGGTTACGCACGGTTTCATCCAGTTTGACCAGTTTGCTGAAAATCCCCACCTTGTTCCTGGCAAGATCGATTTCCGGAAAGACCTCCAACACGCCAGACCCGCGAATAGCGTCATCAACCGTTGCGCCTTCTGCAAGTTCCACCCTGAACAGGGGCTGGGTTTCAGAAAGCGCGTAAATCACCTCAACGTGGATTGACACCGGCTTCATAGGGGATACACCTCGTCAGCGCGACGCACAAAGGCATCGACAAAGGTATTGGTAATGTGACTGAAAACAGGTGCCAGAATCGTTTCCAGCATCCGGTTGGAAAACGCATATTGAAGTCGGAATTCAACTTTGCACGCATCGTCTCCCAGGGGAGAAAACAACCAATCGCCTGACAATTCGGAAAAAGGCCCATCTTGCAATTTAATACGCATCTCGCGCGGATGGATTTTGGTATTTTTAGTGGTGAAACTTTGGCGTATCCCCATGTAGGCAATATGAATTGTCGCCACCGTTTGATGCTCATCGCGCAATTTCAACTCGGTCCCTCCGCACCAGGGCAGAAAAACCGGGTAATCCTCAACCCGATCAACCAACTCAAACATACGTTCCGGGGTATGTGACACCAGCACACTTTTTTCTACACGCGCCATGAATGCCTGAAGCCCTGTAAAATTAGAGATTGTACTGAAGCCTTACATCATGAGCATCGCTGATAACAAAAAAGCCTTTCACGATTACTTCATCGAGGAAAAGTTCGAGGCCGGACTCGTGCTCGAAGGCTGGGAAGTCAAAGCCATCCGCGCGAACCGGGTTCAATTGAAGGAAGCCTACGTCGTCGTTAAAAACGGTTCGGTATATCTGATCGGCTGTCACATCAGCCCGCTGCTTTCTGCATCCACGCATATCCTGCCCGACCCCACGCGCTCGCGCAAACTGCTTCTGCACGCCTCTGAAATCAACAAATTGATCGGAAAAACCGAGCGCGCCGGCTTCACCCTGGTGCCGCTGAACATGCATTTCTCAAAGGGACGCATCAAACTGGACATTGGCTTGGCGAAAGGCAAAAAACAGCACGACAAACGCGCAACCGAAAAAGACCGCGAATGGGAACGCGAAAAACAGCGCATTGTTCGTTCGGCCAAGCTTTAAATTGTCACTTGACGTCATGAAGCAAAAAAATACAGCTTCATTGGAGATGAACGGGGGAATTCAATAAGCAAGCAGTCTATTAGCGCTATTGCATATGACGAGATTTCAGCTAATATCGTTGATATCTTGACGAGTTGGAACCCTAGACCATGTCAGCACTGCCTGTTTATCAAGTTGAATTCATTCCACTTGAACGCCGTCTGGGTGATCGCCGCATTGCTTCGCGCAATGCCGCATTGCCTCCCACCCTTGTTGCTGATCGCCGTAAAGCGCCGGTTATTGGTCGACGCGCAGAAGACAAGCAAGCTTTGTCATTGAAGCTTATTTAAACGCCCCCAAACATCTGCGTCAGGTTAGTCCATTCGACGCAGCAAGCTTGACCCGGCCAGTCCTGGCTGGGTCATCCGCTTCAAGAATCACACGCACCTCAACTCTGCATGCAGCCTGAGTCTGGCTTGATGCCATTTGACCTTGCCTGCCGGTGTGCGATGGTCCAATCGTCTGTTGGTTCATGGTGGCCCGGTATCGCATGACTTATCTGCATCAATCGACAGTTGTGTGAAACCGCGTTCACCAGTCAACCTTGTTCAGAAAGCGAAGCCAGCTTGAGCGTTACCACCGTTTCAGACCTCCTCACTTTTAATGAAGTAATCGATGTCCGCTCGCCTGGCGAGTATGCGGAAGACCATATACCCGGCGCAATTAACCTGCCTGTGTTAAATGACACTGAACGGGAACGGGTCGGCACACTTTACAAACAAGTGTCCTCATTTGAGGCAAAAAAAATCGGGGCGGCGCTGGTATCGCGCAATATTGCGCAGCATCTCGAAGGCTATCTGGCCAACAAGCCCAAGTCATATCGCCCATTAGTGTATTGCTGGCGTGGCGGCAGCCGCAGCGGATCCTTGACGCATATCTTGCAGAAGATCGGTTTCGGTGCGGTTCAACTCGACGGTGGCTACAAGGCCTATCGTCGGCATGTCATCGCCGAACTTGTCCATTTGCCTGCGCAGCTCAATTACCGTGTTGTATGCGGCCCTACTGGCAGCGGAAAGAGCCGTTTACTGCAGGCGCTTGCCCAAGACGGTGCGCAAGTGCTGGATCTCGAAGCGATGGCGGTTCATCGTGGCTCATTACTGGGCGCACTACCGAACCAGCCACAACCCTCCCAAAAAAGCTTTGAAAGTGCCATTTGGTACGCGCTTACCCGTTTCGATCCTGCACGTCCGGTTTTTGTGGAATCGGAAAGCAAGAAAATCGGCGCGTTGCGCGTTCCTGATACGCTTCTCGTGGCAATGCGAGCCAGTTCCTGTGTCCGGCTGGAAGTACCACTTGCAGCGCGTGTCCAATTGCTCGTTGAGGACTACGCGCACTTTCTCCTCGACTCCGGTTTGATCAACACTCAGCTCTCCCATCTGGTTACGCTGCGCGGCAACGACACCGTGCTGGCGTGGCAAGATCTGGCCAACCAGCATTTATGGGAGGAATTGGTCTCCAAACTATTGACGGATCATTACGACCCCGCCTACCTCAGATCCTTGTCGAATAATTACCCCACGGAAGCGAGCGACTTGAGTTTTAGCACCGCAGACTTATCCTCTACGGGGTTACAGCTGCTGGCGCAACAAATTCATGCAGCGTGCCCGACACTTAAGCAATAGCTGCCTGGCAAAGTGTTGCCTATACCTGGCTGAAAGTCGTCCCACCTCCTTCACCGGATGACACCCTGAATATCCGCGCGTAAGCGGGCGGATAAAACCGATTGACCATCACATGGGTCAGCAAGTGCTTCAGAACGAGACGCGGATCAACTAACGGACACAAGTTAAAAACACATGGCGAACACGATCTGCAATCGGATCGAAAACAGCGGCTTGAGCTGCCATGGCCTGAAGGAAAAAAATCTGGCGTACTTACTCGCGCCGAACTTCGATCACATTCTGCACATGCTGTAAACGAGCCAGCAGTCGGGACAGTTGCTGAAGCTCCTTGATGCGCACTGTAATCTGCATGGTGGCGTATTCACCATGGCTTTCGGTGTTCACGCGCAACACGTCGAGTCGGTCTTTGGCGATCACATCGGAAATATCACGCAGCAATCCCTGGCGATCAAACGCCTTCAGCTGAATACCCACCTCAAAAGCCGCACCGGCATCAAGCGCCCATTCGGCCGCCAGCATCCGCTCCGGATTAGCACGCCTGAGCGCGGAACAATCAGCACGATGAACGGTGAGACCGCGCCCTACCGTAGTGTAGGCGACGATGGGATCAGGCGGTTGCGGTTTACAGCAGCGTGCCAGCGTCATCGGCACATCGCCCAGTCCGGGAATAATGATCGAACTCCCCGATTTGGCACGCATGCGCGGTTTGGCCGTTGGAATCAGCGCAGAGGTAGATTTTCCTGGTTCTTGCAAGGCATTGATCAAATCACGTTGACCAACGTCTCCACGGCCCAACGCAGCAAAAAATTCGTCCACTTTTCCGAACTTGAGTCGCTGCGCGAGCTTCTCCTGGTTCGTATCCACCACCCCCAGACGTTTCAGTTCCTTGTCCAGCAAGGTGCGCCCCAAACTTACCTGTTCGCCAACGTCACGCTGGCGGAACCACGTCCGGACTTTTGATCGCGCGCGATGCGTGATCAAATAACCCAGCGCCGGATTAAGCCAGTCACGACTCGGCTCACCTTCCTTGGCAGTGATGATTTCGACTCGCTGGCCGTTCTCAAGCGGGGTGTTAAGCGGAACCATCGCACCATTAAGCTTGGCGCCACGGCAGCGATGCCCAAGATCAGAGTGCAGCGCATAAGCAAAATCCACCGGTGTTGCCCCGCGGTCGAGCGCCACCACCCGTCCCTGCGGCGTCAGTACATAGACTTGATCCTGAAACAGTTCGGTCTTGAACTGCTCGGTAAATTCGCTGCTGTCGGCAACGTCATCTTTCCAGTCAAGGATGCGCCGCAGCCAGGCAATTTTTTCCTCATACTGCGCGTCCTGTTTACCGCCTTCCTTGTAGCGCCAGTGAGCAGCGACACCCAGTTCGGCATGCTGATGCATGTCGAACGTGCGAATCTGCACTTCAAGCGCACGTTCTTCTGGCCCGATCACCGCTGTATGCAGCGAGCGATAATCATTGCCCTTGGGCTGAGAAATGTAATCGTCAAACTCGCCCGGAATCGGCTGCCACAGGTTATGCACCAACCCCAGTACGGTGTAACAGTCGATCTCATGTTTGACCAGCACACGCACTGCGCGAATGTCATATAACTGCTCGAAGCTCATGTGCTTGCGCCGCATCTTGTTGACGATGCTTGCGATGTGTTTGGGGCGACCGCTCACTTCCGCTTCGATTGCATGCAGCGCTAGCTCGGCTTGCAGACGCTCGACAATGCCCTTGATGTAGGCCTCGCGATCGACCCGTTTTTCATCAAGCTGGGTCGCAATGGTTTTATAGGTGTCTGGCTCCAGGTAGCGAAATGCCCAGTCTTCCATTTCCCACTTGATTTGCCACACGCCAAGGCGATTGGCCAATGGAGAAAACAACTCACGCGCCTGCTGCCCCAGCATTTCACGGGTGGCAGCATCCTTGCCGGAAGCACAACGCAGGGCGTGAGTCCGCTCGGCCAGCTTCACCAGCACAATACGAATATCCTCCACCATCGCCAGCACCATCTGACGCAGCGCTTCAAGCTGAGCATGTGGGTCGATGCGCTTGTCCGTCGCGCTGGCGGCCAGGGTTTCGATGCGCGCCATGGCTGCCACCCCACGCGCCAGTCGCGCTGCGGTGCCAAAGATCGCATCAATATCAGAATCTGTGTCCAAACAGGCATGCAACAACGCCGCAGCTACGGCATCCGCGCCCACTCGCAATTCGGCAACAATCAGTGCCGCCCCTACACTGTGGGAAAAAAGCCCGCTGTCCAAGTGGGCATGCGCATAATCCAGCGCCCGCCATGGGGTATCGTTCTCAGCCACGGGCAAAACACGAGCTAATGCTTGCCGCGCCGACTCCAGATCAATGGCATCAAAACAGCGAGGTCGTACAAGTTCATTCATCCTCTGAAATGTCCTGTGTTCTTATGCCAACACAAACAAGCCCACTCAGGCGAGAAAAGCATCTCGCAAGCAGGGCGGCAAACCTTGAACAAGTGCCGAGTGATCGAGTATTTTGATGGCTCAACCAGGCAGCCTCAATACAGCCCCCCCCCGGACACAGCTCCACCCTCGCTCGTACAACAGGCTGACTGCCCGAATTAGTTCGCGGATGCGAGCTTTATTGCAACCTGGATCATCTGCCTTCGATCGCGTTGGGCTGAATTTTCACTTTTTGTCCGGCCTTCACCAGTGCAAGCATCGCTTGCATATCCGCCTGCTGTTGCGCCTGCATCACGCCCGCCTCAATGGAGGTCAACAAACGCGAATCAAGGCCGGGCGCATCCAGGACCCGGCTCACCCGCACAATGCGGTAAGAACCATCAGGACGCACGAACCCGGTGTAGGCCGGAAGTTTGTCAGTCCCAACCCTGAACACCGCTTTAGCTTCTGTCGCATCCAGCATGGCCGAAGGTTGACGCCCGACTATCTGGAAAGCCGACCAGCTCATGCCGGTCTCATTCCCTTTCAACAAGGCTTGAATAGTCGCCTCGCCTTGCTTGGTCAACAAACGCGCACCCTGTTCTGCACGCAGCTTGGTCTCAATTTCCGGCCTAACCTCGGACAGTGGGCGCACTCGTGCTGGACGATGCTCGATCACCCGCGCGGCCACCAAAACACCCGGCTGAACTTCAATCGCTTCAGTGTTTTGTTTCGACTTGAGCGATTCCGAACTGAACACTGCCGCCTGCAAACCGGGATGATCAAATGGTGCGGGTGCTTGTCTGGCCGTCATCCACGCACTTTGCTGAATGGTCTGCTTGGTAGCCGCCGCCGCCGGTTGCAATGAAGTGGCGTTTTCGTAAACGAGGTTACCAAAGTTATCCGCCAAATCTGCAAAGACTTTTTGTGACTGCTGTTTGCGCAATTCATCTATCACTGCAGCACGTACGTTAGCCATCGGAGCTGTCTGAGCCGCCTGAATGCCATCCAGACGAATCACGTGGTAGCCGAAATCGCTTTCCACAGGGCCACGAATTTCATTGGGCTTCATGCTGAACACAGCGTCATCAAAAGGCTTGACCATCATGCCGCGTCCAAAGCTTCCAAGATGGCCATCCTGTGCAGCCGACCCAGGATCTTGCGACTGCGTCCGCGCCAGTTCAGCGAAACGATCAGGTGCTTTTTGCAACGTCTGAAACAGCTCATTCGCCTTCGCTTTGGCTTTGGCGCGCGTAGCGGCATCTGCATTTTTATCAGCCACAATCAAGATATGACTTGCACTGCGCTGCTCGGGCATCCCGAATTCAGCAGCATGAGAAGCATAGTAGTCCGCAACAGCCTGGTCGCTGATCGCAATGCTTGCTGCTACGTTGGACCGGTCCAGCACCAGATACTCTGCACGTACCTGTTCAGGCTCGGTAAATGCCACTTTGTTATTCGCGTAATATTTATCAACCTCATCTAGTGTCAGTTTGATTTGGGACGCCACAGTTGATGCTGAAACATCGACCCAGGAGATTTCACGTTGTTGCGCTACCAGACGGGCTATTTGTGTCAGAGAAGTCGTTGATGGAAATGCCGCGAGCGATGCCGGACTGGTGACTGTTTCCAGCATAAAAGACTGCCGCAACTCGCTCTCGAACTGTGCAGGTGTACGGTTATTCTGGCGCAAAACTGCCTCATAGCGTTGTGGTGAAAACTTGCCGTCCTGCTGAAATGCGGGAATCTGCATCAATACGGAAGCAACATAGGCATCGGGTGCGATGATTTTAAGTTTCTGCGCGTCCTGGAATAAGGCTTTTCGATCAATCAGACTATCGAGCACCTGCTTGCGAAACGCGGCTGTTTCTGTGACCGCCGGATCAAACGAGGAACCGAGTGATTCACGCATCCGGTCAGTTTGACCCTGTATCTCTCGCGACAGCTCCTCGCGCGACACACCTACATCACCCACCTCGGCAATCACACCACTGCCCTGGCCTCCCGACATATAGGAATCCACGCCAAACAGCGCGAAGGAAAGTGCGATCAAGCCCAATATGACCTTAGCCAACCAGCCCTTTGCGTGGTTGCGGATTGCTTCAAGCACGGCGTCTACTCCAGAAAAACATCAACTTGGATTCTCGCGCACTTTACGTCCCGCGTCTTCACCTGCAGTGAATAAATCCAGTCGAATTGATTGATTTGAGGTATCGAAAACAGAAATGAAAAAAGGCGAACTTTCGTTCGCCTTTTAGTGTTGGCGGAGCGGACGGGACTCGAACCCGCGACCCCCGGCGTGACAGGCCGGTATTCTAACCAACTGAACTACCACTCCCTTGTGCTAAATGAATCAGCACGGCTAACTTGATTGACCGATTTTTTTTCCACTGCTGGTGGGTGCTGAGGGGCTCGAACCCCCGACATCCTCCGTGTAAGGGAGACGCTCTACCAACTGAGCTAAGCACCCTACGAAGACCAAAATTATACAACTTTTTTAATTAGTTTGCCAAATACAAATTTGTATTTTTTACTTCTTATTGATGGCGTCTTTCAGCCCCTTGCCTGCTCGGAATTTTGGTACTTTAGCTGCTTTGATTTTGATGGAATCGCCTGTACGTGGATTACGACCAGTACGAGCAGCACGCTCACCAACATAGAAAGAACCGAATCCTACCAACGTGACCATGTCACCTTTTTTAAGTGCAGTTTTGACTGCTTCGACAGCGCCATCCAGTGCACGGCCAGCAGCGGCTTTGGAAATGTCGGCTGAGCCGGCGATGGCATCAATCAGTTCGGACTTGTTCACGTGTTATCCCCTTCAATCAAGTGGTACAGGAAAACCCTGTGTGCGCTTTTATAACAACCCACAAAAGCTTGTGTCAAGCGGTTTTCCAAGCCATAGACAAAAAATCCCGCGACTAGCGCGGGATTAACTTGGGGCCAAAAAAACATCAATGTTTCAAAGCTGCCCCTTTGACCAACTCTTCCTCTTGAACGGGCAATGCGGCCGCTTCAGCTTCCGGCTCCTCACTTAAGGGTTCAGGTGCACGCTCGAGAGCCAATTCCAAAACCTGATCAATCCATTTCACCGGATGAATATCCAGTTTATTTTTGATGTTATCTGGAATTTCTGTCAGATCCTTAACGTTTTCATGCGGGATCAAAACCGTTTTTATTCCGCCACGATGAGCTGCGAGCAGCTTTTCTTTCAGACCGCCGATTGGCAGAACCTCCCCCCGCAGCGTAATTTCTCCCGTCATCGCCACATCTGCCCGAACCGGAATACCCGTGAGAATAGACACCATTGAAGTGCAAATCGCGATGCCCGCAGAGGGGCCGTCTTTTGGTGTGGCGCCTTCCGGCAAATGGATGTGGATATCGCGCTTCTGATAAAAGTCATCCTGAATGCCCAGTTTGCGCGCACGGGAACGGACAACCGACAAAGCCGCCTGGATTGACTCTTGCATCACTTCACCGAGCTTGCCAGTGGTGGTCATTTTGCCACGGCCAGGCAAAGCAACCGCCTCAATCGTGAGCAATTCGCCCCCGACTTCGGTCCAGGCAAGGCCGGTGACCTGACCAACCTGATTGTTCAATTCAGCAATACCGAAGCTGAAGCGACGTACCCCCAGGTATTTTTCCAGATTGCGCGAGGTGACCGAAATCTTGCTCGTCTGCTTCTTCAGCAACAATGCCTTTACCGCTTTGCGGCAAATTTTGGACAACTCACGCTCAAGACTACGTACGCCGGCCTCTCGCGTGTAATACCGCACGATGTCGCGGATGGCGGACTCAGCGATTGCAAGCTCACTCTCCTTGATGCCATTAACCTTGAGTTGCTTGGGTGCAAGATAACGTACGGCAATATTGACTTTTTCGTCCTCTGTATAACCCGATAGACGAATCACTTCCATCCGATCAAGTAAGGGTGCGGGTAGATTGAGCGAATTAGCCGTTGCAACGAACATTACATCCGACAGGTCATATTCGACCTCGATGTAATGATCCTGAAAGGTGTGGTTTTGCTCGGGATCGAGCACCTCCAGCAACGCTGACGAAGGATCGCCACGGAAGTCCTGACCCATTTTATCCACTTCATCAAGCAGGAAAAGTGGATTCTTCACCCCAATTTTGGTCAGACTTTGCAGAATCTTGCCTGGCATCGACCCGATATAGGTGCGACGGTGCCCCCGAATCTCGGATTCGTCACGCACACCGCCCAGAGCCATACGTACAAATTTGCGATTAGTCGCACGCGCAATGGATTGCCCAAGCGAGGTTTTACCCACACCGGGCGGCCCGACCAGACACAAGATCGGCGCCTTTACCTTGTCTACGCGCTGTTGTACCGCGAGGTATTCAAGGATGCGCTCTTTCACCTTGTCAAGGCCATAATGATCCTGATCCAGCACTAGTTCGGCCTTGACCAAATCTTTGCTAATCTTGGTTTTTTTCTTCCACGGCAAACCAACAATCGCTTCAATATAGCTGCGAATCACGGTGGCTTCAGCGGACATAGGTGACATCATGCGCAGCTTTTTCAACTCGCCCATGGCCTTGGCTTCGGCCTCCTTGGACATGCTGGCTTCCTTGACGCGTTTTTCCAGGTCTTCGAGTTCGGCGCCTTCTTCAATGTCGCCCAACTCCTTCTGAATCGCCTTGACCTGTTCGTTCAGGTAGTACTCACGCTGACTCTTCTCCATCTGCCGTTTGACGCGGCCACGGATACGTTTTTCCACTTGCAGGATGTCAAGCTCGCCTTCCAGCAAACCCAGCAGATGCTCCAGGCGTTTATTCACGCCAATCATTTCCAGCACCTCCTGCTTCTGTTCAAGCTTCAAGGGCAAATGTGCAACGATGGTGTCAGCCAGACGACCGCCCTCGTCAATCCCAGACAGGGAAGTAAGGATTTCCGGTGGAATTTTTTTGTTGAGTTTGACGTACTGGTCAAACTGCGTCAGAAGCGCACGGCGCATGGCCTCCACTTCAACCAACTCTTCACCTTCAGCCGGCAAAACTTCTGCACGCGCCGTAAGATGAGTGCCCGCGTCAGTCACATCGATCACACGTGCTCGCTGATTGCCTTCCACCAGCACCTTGACGGTGCCATCGGGCAGTTTCAGCATTTGCAACACTGTAGCAACGCTACCCGTGCCGAACAGGTCTTCAGGTGTAGGGTCATCCTGCGCGGCAGTTTTTTGCGCAACCAGGAGAATGCTTTTACCGGATTCCATCGATGTTTCCAGCGCCTTGATCGACTTGGGGCGACCGACAAACAGCGGTATGACCATGTGGGGAAACACCACTACATCTCGCAATGGCAACAGCGGCAGATCAATCTGTTCCTTGGATACGTTGTCGCTCATCATTTTTTCCTGGGCAGGGTTGAGGAAAGGATGCGTGGCGATAAACCACGCACATCCCTAGCTGGGGGGCATAGTTCACATTTCAAGTAAGCCGGCTAACGAAGTCGGCTCAAATCAGACTCAGGCGCCAGCAGCCAATGGCTGCTCGCCCTGCTCGGAGTAGATCAACAAGGGTTTACCCTCGCCGTTAACCAAGCTTTGATCCACCACGACCTTGCTTACGCCCTTAAGCGAGGGTAAGTCATACATGGTGTCGAGCAATGCGTGTTCAATGATGGAGCGTAAGCCTCGTGCTCCCGTGCGACGCGCCAGAGCGCGCTTGGCGATAGCATTAAGCGCTTCCTCACGAAACTCGAGATCCACCCCTTCCATCTTGAACAGTTTGGCAAACTGCTTGGTCAGCGCATTCTTCGGTTCGGTCAAAATCTGCACCAGCGCTGTCTCGTCGAGTTCATCAAGCGTCGTGACAACTGGCAGACGGCCAACGAACTCTGGAATCAAGCCATACTTGATAAGGTCTTCTGGCTCGACTTGATGCAACAGTTCAACATCCCGCTTGGTGTCGTCAACGTTCTTGACCTGCGCCCCAAACCCGATTCCCCCTTTTTCAGTGCGACCTCGAATAACTTTTTCCAGCCCACTGAACGCTCCACCGCAGATAAACAGGATATTGCTGGTGTCGACCTGGACAAACTCCTGGTTCGGATGCTTGCGGCCACCCTGAGGCGGGACGGAAGCAGTCGTACCCTCGATCAACTTGAGCAGTGCCTGCTGCACGCCCTCACCTGATACATCCCGGGTGATTGAAGGGTTATCAGACTTCCGCGAAATCTTGTCTATTTCGTCAATGTAGACAATGCCTTGTTTGGCCTTGTCCACATCGTAATCACATTTTTGCAGCAGTTTCTGGATGATGTTCTCGACATCCTCGCCTACATAACCGGCTTCGGTCAGGGTCGTCGCATCTGCAATAACAAACGGCACATTCAGCAGGCGTGCCAGCGTTTGCGCAAGCAGTGTTTTGCCCGACCCTGTCGGCCCAATCAGCAAAATATTGCTCTTGGCCAACTCGACATCGCCGCTACCGGAGTTGCTGCGCAGACGCTTGTAGTGATTGTAAACCGCAACCGCCAACGCTTTTTTAGCCTGGCTTTGACCGATCACATATTGATCAAGAATGCTGCTGATCTCATGCGGCGTCGGCAAATCGGAACTTGCACCACTCTTCTGGTTATCGGCTTGCTGGATTTCCTCGCGGATGATGTCGTTGCACAACTCGACACATTCGTCGCAAATGAACACCGACGGCCCAGCAATCAGCTTGCGCACCTCATGCTGGCTTTTACCGCAAAAGGAGCAATAGAGAAGTTTGTCGCTCGAGCCTTTGTCTTCCATGCCTGTTCCCTTATTTAGCACTTGCTTCGACACGGGTCGTCAACACTTTGTCGACCAGGCCATAACTCACAGCGTCATCCGCACTCATGAAATTATCACGATCAGTATCGCGCTCGATCACTTCAATACTTTGCCCTGAATGCTTAGCCAGCATGTCGTTGAGACGGGCTTTCAGGTAAAGAATTTCCTTGGCATGAATCGCGATGTCCGACGCCTGCCCTTGAAACCCACCCAACGGCTGATGAATCATTACGCGTGAATTCGGCAGACAATAACGTTTTCCCTTAGTTCCTGCCGTCAGCAGGAAAGCCCCCATACTGGCTGCCTGACCGATGCAAAGCGTGGATACATCCGGTTTGATGAACTGCATGGTGTCGTAAATTGCCATGCCAGCTGAAACCGATCCACCAGGCGAGTTGATATAGAAATAAATATCCTTGTCGGGGTTTTCCGATTCCAGGAAAAGCATTTGCGCAACCACCAGATTGGCCGTCGAGTCATTCACGGGACCAACAAGGAAAATGACACGTTCCTTAAGCAGGCGCGAGTAAATGTCATACGCACGTTCTCCACGCCCGCTTTGCTCGACAACCATTGGAACCAGCCCCAGCCCCTGCGGCTCATGGCGCAGAGAATTGGAAATATCACTATTGAAATCGATATGCATCAGGCACGTCCCATCAGTTCTTCAAAAGTGGTTGTTACGTCTTCAACCATAGCTTGTCCACCGACCCATGCTACAACGTTTTCTTCCAGAGCAAGAGACTCGATTTCCTGCATCCGCTCAGGGTTTTGGTAGAACCACTGCGCGACCTGATCAGGCTCTTCGTAACTTTGCGCCTGTTCCTGTATCAATGCACGAATCTGCTCGGGCTGCGCCACCAGCTTGTTTGCCTGCACAATTTCGGCAAGAATCAAACCCAAACGCACGCGGCGCTCCGCTTGTCCAGTAAACATATCGGCCACAAGCTTCATGGTCTGAACCCCGCGTGACTGCATGTCGGCTTCAGTCGCTTTCAACAGACGATCGGTTTCCATTGCTACCAGGCTTTGCGGCAGTTCCAGCGTGCTTTTCTGCAACAGCAACTCCATGGTTTGCTCTTTCATCTTCGTCTGTACGCGACGTTTCACTTCGCGCTCAAGATTCGCTTTCACTTCAGCCTTGAGCTTTTCCACATCGCCATCTTCCACGCCCAACGCCTTGGCGAATTCCGCATCGACCGACGGAAGCACAGGAGCTTGAACTTCTTCTACCTGCACTTCAAAGTGCGCGGCTTTGCCCGCAAGTTCCTTGGCTGCGTATTCAGCCGGAAAAGTCACATCGAAGCCCTTGCTGGCACCGGCTTCAAGTCCGATCAAGCTTTGCTCAAAATCTTTCAGCAAGCGACCTTCGCCAATCACCGCAGCAAAATCCTCTCCCTTGCCCCCCTCAAATGCGACGCCATCGACGGTGCCCTGGTAATCGAATTTAACCAGATCGCCTTCTGCCGCAGCACGCTGAGCAACTTCAAATGTACGACGCTGCTTTTGCAGCACTTCGAGGGTTTTCGCCACATCCGCATCACTCAATTCAACAACGGGGCGATTGATCTTGCCTGAGTCCAACGCGTCAATCTTGACCTCAGGATAGACCTCGAAGCTGGCGCTGAAAGTCATTTCTGCGGCAGCGGCCTGGCCAGCCTTCGGCTCAAATCGCGGATAACCTGCAATTTTGAGTTTATGTGCCTGTACCGCCTCACCAAACCGGCTCTGCAGCGTTTCGCCCAATATTTCCTGGCGTACGCCTGGACCATGCTGACGCGCAACCGCCGCAAGCGGCGCCTTGCCCGGACGGAATCCATCCATCTTGACGTTGCGTGCCAGACGCTTGAGGCGGTTTTGCACTTCGGCTTCCAACTGATCCATGGGCACGTCAATGTCCAAGCGCCGAACCAGACCTTCGAGAACTTCAAGATTTGCTTGCATCACAATACTTCCTGGCTGAATTAATTAAGAAGGGCAGTAAGAAAACCCGGTGGTGCGAAAGGGGGGACTCGAACCCCCACGCCTTGCGGCGCTGGAACCTAAATCCAGTGCGTCTACCAATTCCGCCACTTTCGCGACTATGCCGCAAAATCATCAGCGGATAAGTGTAATATAATCAATACGATGCTGTCACCCAGCCACACGCAACATCCACCCTAAGTCATTATTCCCATTCCGTTTTTTTGTTTCCGGTGCCGGTCGATCATTACGAAAACTTTCCCGTTGCGTCCTGGTTGCTGCCCAAGCGGCTGCGTCGCCCCGTGGAGGCCATTTACCGATTTGCCCGTAGCGCAGATGACATTGCTGATGAAGGCAGCGCCCCTGCCGCCGAACGCCTGGGTCAACTGGCTGCCTACCATGCTGAACTGAATCGCATCGAACGCGGCGAAACGCCAACCGATCCGGTCTTTCAACCCCTGGCTGTCGCCATCCGGGATTACGCCATCCCCCTTGCGCCGTTTCGCGATCTGCTGTCTGCGTTTGCGCAGGATGTGGAAAAAACACGCTACGTCCATTTTGGCGAGGTAATGGATTACTGCCGCCGCTCGGCCAATCCCATCGGTCGCCTGATGCTGCATTTATATGGCGACCATGATCCACGTCATATTGCATATTCAGATGCCATCTGCAGCAGCCTGCAATTGATCAATTTTTTGCAGGACATCGCGGTAGACTATCAAAAAGACAGGGTATACCTGCCACAGGATGAACTTGCCGCGCTCCACGTCAGCGAAAAACAGATTGCCGAAGGTGATGCGCGCGGCATGTGGCACGTGATGATGAACAAGCAGATCGAACGCACCCGCAAGTTGTTGCAGGCTGGCGCACCGCTTGGCCGGCAACTCAAGGGGCGCATCGGACTTGAGTTGCGCATCACGATCCTGGGCGGTGAAACCATTCTGCGCAAACTGCATGCTGATCCCGGCTGCGTATTTACCGCTCGCCCGGTACTCAGTAAAAAAGACTGGATCGGCATGTTCGGACGGGCCCTGTTCTGAGCATGGACGCCCATCAATACTGCCAGACGCGCGCAGCCGCCAGCGGTTCCAGCTTTTACTACAGTTTCGTCTTTCTGCCGACCAGCACACGGCGCGCAATCACAGCATTCTATGCACTGTGCCGCGAACTCGACGACGTAGTGGACGAATGCCACGAACGCTCAGTCGCCGAAACCAAACTCAACTGGTGGCGCGAGGAAATCGAGCGATTTGCAGCCGGCGTTCCGCAACATCCTGCAACTCGCGCCCTGCTCGATACCCCGCAAGGCCCTAATACCTCCCCTTCCCTGTTGCTTGAAATCGTTGATGGCATGGCAATGGACCTGGATGATCGGCGCTATCCTGATTTCAAATCGCTCAATTTATATTGCTACCGTGTAGCGGGTGTTGTCGGCGAAGTCGCGGCCGCGCTATTTGATGGTGGACGCAGTGAGGACGACCGCGCAGTCCGGCGTTACGCGCATGAACTGGGCCTGGCATTCCAACTCACCAATATCATCCGCGACGTTGGCGAAGATGCGCGACGCGGGCGCATTTATCTGCCACAAGACGAACTGGCACGCTTTGGCGTAAGCGAGGCCGACCTGTTGAATAGCCGTGACACGCCAGCGTTTCAGGCCTTGATGCAATTTCAATACGAGCGCGCTGTTGCCTGTTATGACAGTGCACTGGCTGCGCTGCCTGCGCGCGCGCGTCGTGCGCAACGCCCCGGACTGGCAATGGCCGCAATTTACCGAACCTTGCTCGACGAAATTCAGCGTGACCACTTTCCCGTGCTGCGCGCGCGCGTATCACTTACGCCACTGCGCAAACTATGGCTGGCGAGCAAAACCTGGCTGTTTCCGTGAAATCTGGTTTCATTAAACCCAGTGTCGCCATCGTCGGCGGCGGCTGGGCCGGTTGCGCCGCCGCGCTGACACTGGCCGAAGCGGGTGTCAGGGTCACCTTGCTTGAAGCAAGCCGCACCCTGGGCGGTCGTGCACGGGCAGTCGAACTGCAAGGGCAGAAACTCGACAACGGCCAACATATCCTGCTCGGCGCATATGAGCAGACCCTGCAACTGATTGAGCGCCTGCATGCCACACCGGGTTTGTGGCGACTGCCCCTTAGCCTCAACCAGCCGCCGGATTTCAGTCTCAGCTGTCCGCGCCTGCCCGCCCCCCTGCATTTGCTGGCGGGGTTGCTCGGCGCGCAGGGGCTCGACTGGCGTGAAAAACTGGCCGCTGCACGATGGATACATTCCTTGTTGAACAGTGAGATTGATGCAGACCATTTAACAGTCAGCCAGCTCACCCACACTCAACCCGAAAAACTGAACCGCCTGCTGTGGCATCCGTTATGCATTTCCGCGCTGAACACCCCTCCAGGCATTGCCAGCGGCCGGGTTTTCCAAAATGTGATCCGCGCCGCTTTTGGTGGGCACAACCCACACAGTGACTTGCTGCTGCCACAACTTGACCTGACCTCGCTGTTCCCCGCACCCGCTGCAGCACGGATCGTTGAACTCGGTGGCAGCGTACGCCTGTCCAGCCGGGTGACCACACTGGATCCCGCCCCCGGCTGCATCACGTTGCAGACATGCAACGATGCCCATACTTACAGTCACGCCATCCTCGCCGTTGCTCCCCAGCATCTGGCGAGTTTAATCGCTCCGGTCGCTGAACTCAGACCGCTGGTAAACGACGTGGCCAGCTATACCTATCAAGCAATCGCAACTGCTTATGTGCAATATGACCCCGCTTTTCGATTGAAAAAACCCTTGTTCGCCCTTGCCGATGGTCCAGCGCAATTTGTGTTCGACCGTGGGCAAAGCCATGGACAAGCGGGTCTGCTGGCCTTCGTCGCCAGCGCTGCGGCGAACTTGCCAATCAGCTGGATTGAACAAGCCGAAGCACAGCTGCTGCGGATTGCTCACCCCGGCACAGCGCGCTGGCGGAAAAGCATTGTTGAAAAGCAAGCGACCTACGCGTGCGTTCCCCATCTCGCACGCCCAGGAAACCGAACACAACACCCGCGTATTTTCCTGGCCGGTGACTACACTGACGGGGCTTATCCTGCCACGCTCGAAAGCGCAACATTGAGCGGGGTACAATCGGCCAACACCTTACTCGAACAACTATGAAAGACTATTCTCCACGCCCCGACCTGCTCGCAGGTCGCGTTATTCTCGTGACGGGCGCCAGTTCCGGCCTGGGCCGAGCGGCCAGCCTGGCGTTTGCACGCCACGGTGCTACCGTCGCCCTGCTCGCACGCAATGAAGCCAAGCTCGAAGCGGTATACGACGAAATCCTTTCTGCGGGCGGCGCTGAACCGGCAATGTTTCCCTATGATCTGGCGGTTGCCGACGATCGCAGCCTGGAAACGCTGGCCGGCACCATCGCGCATCACCTCAAGCGGCTCGACGGCGTGCTGCACAGTGCGCACCAGTTTTACAATCTCACCCCGCTGACTCTGCAAACGCTCGATCAATGGCAAACCCTGATGCGGGTCAATCTCATCGCACCTTTCGCATTAACACGTGCGTGCATGCCCTTGCTCAAACAGGCACCCGATGCATCGGTTGTGTTTACGGGTGAAACCCATGGGCACCAACCCGCCGCATTCTGGGGCGGCTACGCCGTTGCCAAATCAGGTCTGGAAACCCTGACCCGTATCTGGGACGACGAGATTACCCCGGAAGAGAACCTGCGCATCAATACCCTGATTCCCGGTCAGGTGGCAACCAGCCTGCGTGCGCGAACACACCCTGGACTCGCCCCCGAAACGCTGCCGAATCCGGACGATCTGATGCCCTGGTACCTCTACCTGATGGGCGAGGATAGCCGGATGGTGCGCGGTCAGATTATCGAGTGTCGAGGCTGAACGCCAAGCTCTCCGCCCAATCGTAAATATGACAATCGGCCGTTACGAAATCCTGGACGAAATCGGTCAAGGTGCAATGGGCACGGTTTACCGTGCGCGCGATCCGATGATCGAACGCGTGGTAGCCATTAAAACCGTCTCCATCTCACTCCTTCAACAGGAAGGGGCTGGCGCGGAAGCGCGCTTTTTGCGCGAAGCGCAAAGCGCCGGGCGTCTTTCGCATCCCAACATCGTGACGATTTATGACGTAAGCGAAGCCAATGGTCTCGCTTACATCGCCATGGAATACCTGTCCGGAAGAACGCTGCGCGACATCATGAATCAGGGCCCGATGCCGCTTGATCTGATTCTCGACACAGTCACGCAAATGGCGGAGGCCTTGGCGTTTGCCCACGAACACGGGGTGATCCATCGCGATATCAAACCCGCAAACGTCGTAATCACCCGACAGCATGGACGCATCAAGCTAACCGACTTCGGAATCGCCCATCTCGTCAACAGCAACCATACCCAAACGGGTCAAATGCTGGGGTCGCCGCGCTATATGTCGCCGGAACAGGCAATGGGGCGTGTGATTGATGGGCGCTCGGATATTTTTTCGCTCGGGGCGGTACTGTACGAAATGCTGACGGGGCAATACGCCTTCGATGGTGAAAGCCTGCCAACGATTATCTATCGCGTGATCAGTGAAATGCCGGTGCCCGTCGAGGTCGTGCGCCCGAAAATACCGGCTGGACTCACCAGCCTGCTGGCGAGCATGTTGAGCAAAAATCCGGAAGAGCGCCCTGATGCAAGCTCGCTGGTCAACGCCCTGCGGGTACTGCCGAGCCAAGCCCCCGAACCTCCAGCCTCGCCGCAGGTTGAACAGATACCGCACCCGCTACGCGTGTTGGCATTTACCACACCTGTTGCGGTATTCCTGCTGGTGGGGGTAAGCATCATTGTTATCGAACATTTCCTCGACTCGCCTCAGGAAACGCCCGCCCCATCCACCCTGCCAAGCAGCGACGCTGCCCCAGCGTTTCAAATGTCCCGGGTGCCATCGACCGTGAACGGAAAAGTCGACAGCAACCTAACTTTGCCTGCCCGCGTCCAAACTACCCCGCTGCTTGACCATGACAACCCTGCCAGCTCATCAGATGCCTACCTCGAAGGACTCGACAAGAAACGGGTTGAGTTGCGCATCAAACGCACCGAACTATTGCTGAAATTTACCAAACAACATCCGGATGTGCGTCATGTAGACCGGGAGCTCGAGCAACTAAGCGTAGAACGCCGCGCCTACCTGAAAAAGCAGAACAAGAACTGAAAAGTCACCAGCTCGTTTCGCGTTCAGCCGTAGCAGATACTTTGTGAATGCTGAGGTCGGCACCGGTGAATTCCTCTTCCGCATCGAGCCGCAGACCAACAAATCGTTGCAAGGTGCCATACACTAACACGCTGCCAATCAAGGCTACCGCCACCCCCCCCAACGTACCGATCAGTTGCGCCACCAAACTGACGCCACCGATCCCCCCCAACAGCTTGCTGCCAAATATGCCTGCCGCGATCCCGCCCCACGCACCGCACAGGCCATGCAATGGCCAGACTCCCAGCACATCATCAATCTTCCATTTGTTCTGCGTCACCATGAACATCCACACAAACAACGCCCCGGCTACCAGTCCCGTCGCCAGAGCGCCCAGTGGATGCATCAGATTGGAGCCCGCGCATACCGCGACCAGCCCAGCCAGGGGTCCGTTATGTATGAAGCCCGGGTCATTCTTGCCGATCAGCAGGGCGGCCAGTGTACCGCCCACCATCGCCATCAACGAATTCACCGCCACCAGGCCTGAAACCGCTTCGATCAACTGCGCCGACATCACGTTAAAGCCGAACCATCCTACCGTCAGTATCCAGGCACCCAGTGCCAGAAAGGGGATATTGGAGGGCGGGTGTGCCGAGACCATACCGTCCTTGGTATATCGACCCCGTCGCGCACCGAGAAAGAACACCGCCGGCAACGCGATCCAGCCACCCACAGCATGCACCACCACCGAACCCGCAAAGTCATGGAATTTGGCACCTGTTGTCGCTTCCAGCCATGCCTGAATGCCGTAGTTCCCATTCCAGACGATACCTTCGTAAAAAGGATAAACCAGGCCAACCAGGGCAAAGGTCGCAGCGAGTTGTGGATTGAAGCGTGCGCGTTCGGCAATACCGCCTGACACGATGGCTGGAATCGCCGCCGCAAATGTCAGCAGAAAAAAGAACTTGACCAGCTCATAGCCATTTTGGGCCGACAACACCTCTGCGCTGGAAAAAAAACTGACGCCGTAGGCGATGCTGTAGCCAATGAAAAAATAGGCAATGGTGGAAACCGAAAAATCCGTGAGGATTTTGACCAGTGCATTGACTTGGTTTTTTTTGCGGACGGTACCCAATTCAAGGAAGGCAAACCCCGCATGCATGGCCAAGACCATGATGCCCCCCAGCAATACAAAAAGCACGTCTCCGCCTGATTTCAAAGCATCCATACACCATCCCCAAAAACTATTTTTATTGGCGGTTTTGCATCCACATCCAGAATCGCGCTGCGGATGACACTACTTCAGGTCGTGCGGCCCCGATTCAACGCGGCCGGGATCTGCCTGGCTCGTTTCGATGCGGTCAAGTTCAGAATCCATATCCGCTTCAGACATGGGTACGTAATCCGACTCATCTCCTGGTTTCGGCTTTGAGATCATGGCTGCCACGATGATTCCAGCTTCATACAACACCCACAACGGCACCGCCAGCATGAACTGCGAAATAATGTCCGGCGGAGTAAAAATCGCGCCGATGACAAAAGCGCCGACGATGACATAAGGACGAATTTCGCGCAGCTTGGCCACCGACACCATGTTCATCTTGACCAGCAAGACCACTGCAACCGGCACTTCGAAGGTTATGCCAAACGCGATAAACAGCGTCATGACAAAATCGAGGTATTTGCCGATGTCGGTCATCACCGCCACACCCACCGGTGCCACGCCGACAACAAAGCCAAAAACCACCGGGAACACTAGAAAGTAGGCAAATGCCATTCCCAGCAAAAACAGGATTACGCTGGCAACCACCAATGGCGCACCCAGGCGTTTTTCATGCTGGTAGAGCCCTGGCGCAACAAACGCCCAAACCTGATAGAACACCCACGGTAGCGCCAGCAAAAATGCCGCCATCATGGTGACCTTGATCGGAACGAAGAACGGCGTCGTGACATCAGTCGCGATCATCTGTCCGCCTTTGGGCAGCGCAGCCAGCATGGGCTGCGCGAGCAACGCATACAAATCCTGCGCCCAGGGAAACAGGCAGATGAAAATCAGGACAATCGCAAGCACCGCGCGCAACAAACGATCACGCATTTCGATGAGATGCGAAATAAAACCGTCTTCAGTTTGGCTCATGCGGATTTTTCAGCGTGATCGACACGTGCCGTTTCCACCACAGCAGAGGGTGTGAACGCCTTAGCGTTCTGGTCAGGCGCATCGAGTGGCAAGTTTTGCTGGGCCGGCGTCTCCAGCTTGACGGAGTTAAGCTCGGCCTGTTCCGCTTCGAGCGTTGTCGACGTCAATACCTGATTGACGCTGTTGATTTCATTGCGCAGATAATCATCCACTACCGTTGCCTGCTGTCCGACATCAGATGCGGCCGACTGGATCGACTCTTTGAAATCCTGCCCTGCACGCCGAATTTCATCCAGCTGGATTTCCTGGCTGATATCCGATTTCACTGACGACACGTAGCGCTGCAAACGGCCATACAAATGGCCCGCCGTACGCGCGACCTTGGGCAGGCGTTCTGGTCCGATGACAATCAACGCAACCACACCCACAACGACCATCTCGGAAAATCCGATATCAAACATAAATCAGCTAAACGGTCCCAGCTGCAAAATCCAAGGAAATGCCGCGTGACGTATAGCCTGCCCCTTAGCTCTGATGTTTGTCTTTGACTTCAACGTCGATGGTCCGGCCTGAGTCAGCCGATTCGTTCAGCTTTGACGGATCGTCTTTCACACCTTCCTTGAAACCCTTAACCGCGCCACCGAGGTCGCTACCGATGTTCTTCAGCTTTTTGGTGCCGAATACAAGCAACACAATGACCAGCACGATCAACCAATGCCATATGCTGAAGCTTCCCATGATGAATCTCCTTTAGTTAACAGCGGCAACGGGATCACCGCCGCCAAATACGTGTACGTGAAGATGAAACACTTCCTGACCGCCGCCACGCCCGGTATTGATCAATGTCTTGAAGCCCGTCTCAAGCCCGAATTCCTTTGCCAGACGCGGCGCCAGCAGCAGGATCTTGCCAAGCAGCCGTTCGTGTTCGGACGTGCAATCAGCCAACGACGCGACGTGTGCCTTTGGAATGATCAGGACATGCACGCGCGCGAACGGGTGAATATCGTGAAACGCCAGCAGCTCATCGTCTTCATAGACCTCGCTGCATGGCAACTGGCCAGCAACAATTTTGCAGAAAATACAGTCACTCATGTCGATTCGCCTTTTCCACCAGACCGGACAGACCCTCACGACGTGCCAGTTCATTCAGCACATCGGCTGGCTTAAGGCCCTTGTGTGCCAGCAGCACCAAGGTATGAAACCACAAATCGGCAATTTCGTAGATGATCTTTTCGGCCTGGTCATCCTTGGCCGCCATCACCGTTTCGGTCGCCTCTTCCCCGATTTTTTTCAGGATTGCATCGGTGCCCTTGGCGTAGAGTTTGGCTACGTAGGAACTGTCAGGCGCAGCCGTTTTGCGTGCTTCCAGCGTCTCGGCCAAACGATCCAGGATATCGCTCATTTGCGGTAGATCTCGTCGGGCGTTTTCAGCACCGGGGTGGTTGTGACCCAGTGACCATTATCGAGCTTCTGGTAAAAACACGAACGCCGCCCTGTATGACAAGCGATCCCGCCCACTTGTTCAATTTTCAGCAGTACCACATCGTTGTCGCAGTCCAGGCGAATTTCGCTGATGTTTTGCACATGACCCGACTCCTCGCCCTTGCGCCACAACCGATTGCGGGAGCGCGACCAGTACACCCCGCGCAGGGTGCGGGCAGTTTCTTCCAGCGCCTCGCGGTTCATCCATGCCACCATCAAAATTTCATTGGTTGCTGCATCTTGGGCGATGGCTGGCACCAGGCCCTGCGCATCCCATTTGACGGCGTCGAGCCAATCGCTCACAGCCGCACCTCAATACCGTGCTGCTTCATGTAACGCTTGGCTTCATCCACGCCATATTCGCCAAAATGGAAAATGCTCGCTGCCAGCACCGCATCGGCATGGCCTTCGCGAATGCCATCGACCAGGTGCTGCAAGTTGCCGACGCCGCCGCTGGCAATGATCGGGATATCGACCGCATCGGAAATCGCGCGGGTCAGCTCGAGATCGAAGCCACTCTTGGTGCCGTCGCGATCCATTGAGGTGAGCAACAGTTCACCCGCGCCCAGGCTCGCCATCTTTTTCGCCCACTCGACCGCGTCGAGTCCGGTGGCAGTGCGACCGCCATGGGTAAAGACTTCCCAATGGTCGCCCACGCGTTTGGAATCGATCGCCACCACGATGCACTGACTGCCATAGCGATCGGCCGCATCCTTCACCAATTGTGGATTGAGAACAGCCGAGGTGTTGATGCCCACCTTGTCGGCGCCCGCATTCAACAGACGCTGCACATCTGCCACTGCGCGCACGCCACCGCCAACGGTCAAGGGGATAAACACCTCAGACGCAACCGCTTCGATGATGTGCAGAATCAGATCGCGGTTGTCGGACGTGGCCGTGATATCGAGAAAGGTAAGTTCATCCGCGCCCGCTTCATTGTAGCGGCGCGCGATTTCAACCGGATCACCGGCATCCTTCAGCTCGACGAAATTGACCCCTTTGACGACACGCCCATCGGTGACATCGAGGCAAGGAATAATGCGCTTTGCGAGCATGGCTAATCTATATCAGCTCATACGCCGAAGACGCCGCCAGCCAACTCGTCGGCCAACTTCTGCGCGGCAACAAAGTCGAGTGAACCCTGATAAATCGCGCGCCCCGTGATCGCGCCGATGATGCCATCCTTGGCAACGGTCGAGAGCGCCCGCACATCGTCCAGGTTGGTAATGCCGCCACTGGCAATCACTGGAATCGACAACGCCTGCGCCAGCTTTTGGGTGGCTTCGATATTCACGCCGTTCAACATGCCGTCACGGCCGATGTCGGTGTAAATGATGGCTTCGACGCCATAGCCTTCAAACCGCTTGGCCAGATCGATCACGTCGTGGCCGGTGATCTTGGACCAGCCTTCGACCGCGATCTTGCCATCCTTGGCATCGAGCCCGACCATCACATGACCGGGGAAGGCATCGCAGGCTTCGTGCAGAAAGCCGGGGTTTTTCACGGCAGCGGTGCCGATGATGACGTAGCGCACGCCGTCGTCGAGGTAGCGTTCGATGGTGGCGAGGTCGCGGATGCCACCGCCCAACTGCACGGGCATATCATCACCCACCGCATCAACGATGGAGCGAATCGCCGCGTCGTTGATCGGCTTGCCGGCAAACGCGCCGTTGAGGTCGACCAGATGCAGGCGACGTGCGCCTAGCGCTTTCCAGTGGAGTGCCGTCGCGGCAGGGTCCTCGGAAAACACGGTGGCCGTGTCCATTTCGCCCTGTTCGAGGCGTACGCAATGGCCGTCTTTAAGATCGATCGCAGGAATAATCAGCATGGTCGTACAGAAGAAAAGTTGAGGGACGAATTAACCAAAAAACTCAGGCGCAGGTTGCACCAGACATATCGCAGGCAGCTTCGCCCTCGCCCGGATTCCAGGTGACGAAATTACCCAGCAATGCCATGCCGGCGTTCTGGCTTTTTTCCGGGTGAAACTGAACCGCAAATATATTGGCCGTTGCAACAGCACAAGTGAACGGGAACGGGTAATGCGAAAATCCGGCAATCACGTCCGGCAGGGTGGGCTGTACGAAATAGCTGTGGACGAAATAGAAACGCTCGCCTTCCTCGATCCCGGCCCACAACGGATGCGGCCCCGTCTGGTGGACGTTGTTCCAGCCCATATGCGGCACCTTGAGCTTGTTGCCCTCAGCATCAATCATCGCCTCATGCGGAAAACGCTGCACGGTGCCGGGCAACACGCCCAGGCAGGGGGTATCACCTTCCTCGCTATGATCGAACAGCACCTGCATACCCATGCAAATGCCCAGAAAAGGTTTGCTGTGTGCAGCATCAATGATGACCTGACGCAGGCCACGCGCATCGATTTCACGCATGCAGTCTGGCGCGGCACCCTGCCCAGGAAACACCACACGTCCCGCCTCAGCAATCACCTTCGGATCAGAGGTGACCACGACTGTCATGGCTGGAGCCACGTGTTCAATGGCTTTGGACACCGAACGCAGGTTTCCCATGCCGTAATCGACAACTGCAATATCGACCATGCTCACAGGCAACCCTTTGTCGAGGGCATCACATCGCCCATACGTGCATCGGGCTCAACCGCCATGCGTAGCGCGCGGCCAAACGCCTTGAAAATCGTCTCGGCCTGATGGTGCGCGTTGATGCCGCGCAGGTTATCGATGTGCAGCGTGACGCCCGCATGGTTGATAAAGCCACGAAAAAATTCGAGAAACAGATCCACATCGAAATCGCCAATACGTGCCCGCGTGTAATCCACGTGGTATTCGATTCCCGGACGACCTGACAAATCAATCACGACCCGCGACAAAGCCTCGTCAAGCGGCACATAGGCATGGCCGTAGCGGCGGATGCCTTTCTTGTCGCCCAGCGCCTGTGCAAAAGCCTGACCGAAGGTGATGCCGGCGTCTTCGACCGTGTGGTGTGCATCGATGTGCAAATCGCCTGTAGCCTGGATATCCAGATCAATCAGGCCATGGCGAGCAATCTGATCCAGCATGTGGTCCAGAAAAGGCACACCGGTCGCGAGCCTGGCTGCGCCGGTGCCATCAAGATTGAGGCTGACGGTAATCTGGGTTTCCAGAGTGTTGCGGGTAACGGTTGCGGTGCGCATGGCGTCGAATATAAAAACTGTATGGGAATTCTATCAGGCCACGATTGCTTTCAATGCGACGACTAACGCATCGCATTGCGCATCGGTGCCTACGGTGATGCGCAAAAAAGACGCAATGCGGGCTGGACTTTTGAAATGACGCACGATGATGTTGCGCTCACGCAGACTTGCAGCCAATTTGGCACCGTCGTGGGCAGGGTGACGCACAAAAATGAAATTGGCCGCCGATGGCAACACGTCGAACCCCATTTCGGCCATTGCGGCCACCAGACGAGTACGGGTCGCCACCACCCTGGCACAAAGCGTCTCAAAATAAGCATGATCCTGCATCGAGGCCAGCGCACCCGCCTGCGCGAACCGATCGAGCGGATAAGAATTGAAGCTGTCCTTGACGCGATTGAGTGCTTCGATCAAATGCGGTTGCCCAATGGCATAACCCACACGCAATCCGGCCAGCGCATGCGATTTGGACAGCGTCCGCGTCACCAGCAACTGGGGAAAGCGCGCCACCAGACTCACCGCCGACACGCCACCGAAATCGATATACGCTTCATCGATCACAACCACCGAATCCGCATTGCCCGCCAACAGGCGCTCAATCTCATTCAACGCCAGCAAACGCCCTGTCGGTGCATTGGGGTTGGGGAAAATCACGCCGCCGTTGGGTTCCAGATAATCATCGACCTTGATCTCGAACGAATCCGTAAGCGGAATATGACGGTACGCGATCTCATACAAGCCGCAATACACCGGATAAAAACTGTAGCTGATATCCGGAAACAGAATCGGCATATCGTGCTTGAGCAAGGCCATAAAGGCATGCGCCAACACCTCGTCCGAGCCATTGCCCACAAACACCTGATCAGCATTCACACCATGAAAGGCGGCAATGCCCGCGCACAGGCGGTCGGAATTCGGGTCAGGATACAGTCGCAGCGTATCGGCCGCTTCGGCACGCACCGCTTCAAGCACTTTGGGGCTGGGGCCGTAGGGACACTCGTTGGTGTTGAGTTTGACCAGATTGTCGAGCTTGGGTTGCTCACCCGGCACATACGGCGTCAGGCCATGCACCACGGCACTCCAATACTGGCTCATGGCTGCAGCGGGCTCATTTGTGGATCAGGCGATATTCAGCAGAGCGTGCGTGCGCCTGCAAGCCCTCACCGTATGCGAGCGTGGCTGCAATTTTGCCGAGCGTCTGCGCACCCGCTTGCGACACGTGGATCAGGCTGCTGCGCTTCTGAAAATCGTAGACACCCAGCGGCGACGAGAAACGTGCGGTGCGCGAAGTCGGCAAGACGTGATTCGGGCCTGCGCAATAATCGCCGAGCGCCTCACAGGTATTCTTGCCCATGAAAATCGCCCCGGCGTGCTTGAGCAGTGGCAGCAACGCATCGGGGTCACCAATCGACAACTCCAGATGTTCGGGCGCAATACTGTTTGAAATCGCGGCGGCATCAGCTAGATCACGCGTTTTGATCAACGCACCGCGATTGGTCAGGGAGGTGCGGATCACTTCACTGCGGGGCATTTCCATGATCAGTTTGTCGATCGCTGCAGCCACCGCATCGAGATAGGCGGCATCGGGCGACAGCAAAATCGATTGCGCCATCTCATCGTGCTCGGCCTGCGAAAACAAATCCATCGCCACCCATTCCGGCGGGGTGTTGCCGTCGGCAATCACCAGAATCTCGGATGGTCCGGCAATCATGTCGATGCCCACCGTACCGAATACGCGGCGCTTGGCTGCGGCGACATAGGCATTGCCAGGCCCGACGATTTTATCGACCTGCGGCACAGTTGCGGTGCCATACGCCAACGCCGCCACGGCCTGTGCGCCGCCGATGGTGAATACGCGATCCACCCCGGCAATTGCAGCAGCAGCCAGCACCAGCTGATTGTGTTCACCGCCCGGTGTCGGCACCACCATGATGAGTTCGCCCACGCCCGCCACCTTGGCCGGAATCGCGTTCATCAAGACGGACGACGGATACGCTGCCTTGCCGCCCGGCACATACAGGCCGACCCGATCCAACGGGGTAATTTTCTGCCCCAATACCGTACCGTCATCTTCGGTATACGTCCACGATGCCTGGGTTTGCTTCTCGTGATAACGCCGCACGCGTTCGGCTGCGGCCTCCAGCGCCTGACGGGTGTCGGCAGGCAAATGTTCGAGCGCGTCCTGCAACTGCGTGGCACTCAACTCCAGACTGGCCAGCGACGGCGCTGCCAGGCGATCAAAGCGCTCGGTGTATTCGAGCACAGCAGCATCACCACGCGTTTTGACATCCTGCAAAATGCCGGCCACCGTCAGTTCAATCGCCGCATCGGCGGCATCGTCAAACTGCAACAACTGGGTCAGGCGAGCCTGAAAGTCAGGCTGCGTGCTATCGAGTCGGGTGAGCGTAACCACAGGATTCCATTTCCAAAATGATGGCATCGATTGTACCGGTTTTTGGCGTGTTGCCTCGACTTGAGCGGCACCTCCAGATGATAGTCATACCTATTCCGGAGATTAGACAAAGTCCAGATTGCCTATTATCATGGCGCGCATGGATTACACGCGAGACAACATGGCCGGGCTGTTACGCAGCCACGATATCAATCCGACCCATCAACGGATCGAGATTGCGCATGCCTTGTTTTCACGTCAGGAACACCTCTCGGCTGACCAGGTGATGGCTTTCGTCAACACCCGCCACTCGGAGACCTCCAAGGCCACGGTCTACAACACGCTCAAGCTGTTTTTGGACAAGGGCCTGGTACGCGAAGTGATCGTTGACCCCAGCAAGGTGTTCTACGACCCCAACACCAGCCCGCACCACCATCTGTACGAAGTTGACAGCGGCAAGCTGTCCGACATCGATGCCCGCTCGGTGCAGATTTCGGGTTTACCTCAATTGCCTGACGGAATGGTGACCGAAGGCATCGATCTCATCGTCCGCGTTCGTCGGCAACGCTGAACATCTTGCCCGTCGTTGGGACGGGCACCTGCCTTCAATCGGGATCAGTCGATGCCTGTAGCGCTGCCAGCGCGTCACGATGCTCCTGATACTGCCGCGCGAAAATCCGTTCAAGCTCATCGATTGCCTCAACCGCAGGCACGCCGTGGATCAAATGCCGGGTCATCTGCGCCGAAGCCTCATGAAAAATCTTGTTGCGCTCCAGCATCGGGTAAGTCTGCGTCAATCGCTGGATCGCCTTCACCACGTTTTCCTGCTCGGGACGCGGAATCGGTAGCGGCTCGGTGGGTGGCGCCGCAGCCACTTCGGCGCCTTCCTTGCCAGCCAGAAACTCGGCGTATTCCAGCAAAGCCTGCTGCCTCGGT
>Ga0208375_1000514_pt1 | contig 55842 bp, 66 predicted proteins | sample RifOxyD1_FD_184038 | JGI IMG/M metagenome (GOLD analysis project Ga0208375, IMG submission 184038) | Soil microbial communities from Rifle, Colorado - Rifle Oxygen_injection D1 (SPAdes) | ecosystem: Environmental > Terrestrial > Deep subsurface > Rock core/Sediment | place: Rifle, Colorado... | reverse complement strand
AACACCTGAACCTGTTTCTACTCTGGTTGTACAAATTGAGCCGGGTCCAACCCCAACCTTAACTGAGTCAGCTCCTGCTTTAAAAAGATCATTTGCAGCTTCAAACGTAGCGCTATTACCGGAAACAATATCTATATTTTTTCCAAACATATTTTTAAGTTTTGATGTAGCGTCCAAATTTTTTTGCATGTGACCATGTGCCACATCTATAAATAAAATATCAACACCTGCCTTAATTATTTTTTCGGCTCGTTCAACAATTCCGTTTCTAGCTCCAACTGCACCACCCACTATTACATTTGCCTTTTTAACTTCTGCAATTTGATTTGCCTGTTCGTCAGGAGGTAGGAATCTAGGAATAACACCTAAGCCTCCCAGTTTAGCCAGTGCTATAGCCATTTCTACTCCTGTAACATCACTCATATTTGCAGAAATAAATGGAATACCTAAAGTTACCCTTTTGCTAATCTGTGTTTTAAGTGAAATTTCATTTCTACTGTTTACAGTTGAATACTGAGGTACCAAAAGAACATCGTCATAGGATAAGGCTAAAGGAATTTCATCAATTTTTTTCACAACAGTTATTAACTGTAGAGTAAAGTGAAAATCATGTCAATTCTTTCTAAGACTTTTAAAAAATGATATGATTACTCTAATATACCGTAAGGTATATGTTATTTATATATTAGTTTAGGGCGCTTGGTCCAGTGGTAGGGCGCTTCGTTCACATCGAAGAGGTCGTAGGTCCGATTCCTACAGCGCCCACCAGAATATAAAGCTAATGCCTTCTGAATTCAATTTGGTCGACATCCGTAACAATGGTTTTATCAATAAACCTAATGGAGGAAAAACCGTTGGTGGCGGAAAGAATAAGACTGTATGTTCTAATTCCTCCAACAAATGTTCTTACACCATTAAGCATTTCACCTGATGTTACCCCTGTCGAACTAAAAATTATTAATTTTCCAGGTACAAGTTGTTTTGCTGTAAAAACTTTATTCATATTAAATCCTTTTTCATCAAGAATTTTATTAGTAGCTTCCTTATCGGTCCAAGGTTTAACTTGAATTCCTCCGTTAAGACAAAGAACTCCGGCGGCTGCCAATACTGCTTCTGGAGCACCACCTATACCCATTACAGCATGAATATCGTAGCCTTGTATGCATGATGCAATTCCTGGCATCAAATCGCCATAATCAATGGATGCAACTTTAGCACCACTCTTTCTTATCTCATTGATTAATTCTTCATTGCGAGGTCTATCTAACACCTTTATTCTTAGGTCGGATACTTTCTTCCCTAACGATTTAGCTATAGCATCTAAATTTTTAGTAACGGGTGCATTAATATCGACATAATCCTTAGATCTTGGGCCAGTAATTAATTTATCCATGTAGATAAGTTGGGGAGGAAGTCTTAGAATACCTCCTCTTTCAGATACTGCTAAAACAGAGACTGCATCAGACATTAATTTTGCAGTTGCTGTAGTTCCCTCAACAGGATCAACCGCTATGGAAAATTCTGGTCCATCTCCTGTACCAACTTTTTCTCCGATGTAAAGCATAGGAGCTTCATCTTTTACTCCTTCTCCTACTTCAATTACTCCACTTATATTCATTTCATTTAAATTGTTGCGCATGGCATCTACCGCGGCTTGATCTGTCTCAATTTTATTTCCCAAACCGGATTTTTCAAATGCAGCGATTGCCGCGAGTTGTGTTGTTTGATTAAATCTTTCAGCTAAGATCTCAATACGTGAAAGGCGTTCAGCTGATTCTATCTTGGGGCCAATGGTGATTTCAGGAGACATATTTTATAAGGTAGCCTGATTATATTTAATAATTTGAAAAAATCAAGCTAAGTTGTTAAAAGAGCATAGAGTGATAAAATAAAGATATGACAAACCTAGAAATTATAAATCTTCTACAAAGAATTACTGGTATGTTGGCGTTGGGGTTAATAACCCTTCAAATTTATTTGGGTGCGAATAGAAAAGCAATTTGGTTACATAAAATGAATGGAATCTTAGCTTATGTTTTTGTATTTCTTCACCCCCTTTTGTTAGTCGGTTATGATTATGTAGCTTTTGGAAGATTTGATCCATTGTATGTGTTTGTTGATGTATGTTTACTATGTGATAGTGTAAGAGAAAGTTTAATAAATTTTGGAAGAATAGCTTTCTATTTAGTTACTACAGCGGTTATTGCAATAAAATTTAGAGAATTTAACAGTTGGCTTAAAGTTAACTGGAGAAAATTACATGTTTTAAATTACTTGGCTTTTTATTTCGTATCTTTTCACTCAATAAAAATTGGAACAGATTCCACATCATCTTTATTTTTAGTTTATTTTGCGTTTTGCCAAATTGTAGTTCTTATCTCCATATTTAATAAAATCAAACCAAAAATTTTTAAACAAGTTTGAAATTAATTTTCTAACAAATTAAAAAAGCAGGGGCGACTTTAAGACCCCTGCGATTCATTTATTCATAGATTATGGAATTGATGTCCACTGATTATTGAGTCCGAATCCGTGGTCTTCTAGCATAGAATATAATCCATGCAAATCCAGACTTTTATCATTCCAAACTTCTTGTAGTATGGTATATTGACCCCACAAATCTCCTCCAGGACCAACCCAACCCATTTTAATGAAGTCGGTATATTTTTGGTTCTTTCCGTCAATATTGATTATTCCAGTATAATGATTGGTCAACCAACCTTTACTGATACCATCTGTTAATTGTCCATCAACCAAACCTCTATCTAACTTACCATTGTGGTCACAATCTACATTTGCGATCCAAGAATCGGACCATTTCATAATAAGTTTGTCTCCCGTGGTAACAAGGGTGTTTGGTCTGGAATAATTACCAGCAAACCCATTAAACATGTGGGCTTGATAATTGTATCCGTATTTATCAAACCCAAGAGTTATTGGGTTGCCCTTAACATCGGTTATTGTACCCGATTCAATAGTTGCGCAAGGAACAGTAATTGCTGTTGCAACTCCTGTTGCATTCCAAGGTGTAGTTCTAGAATAATTATCTGCTCCACTACCGTCCATTGTCAATCCGTCTTGTGCTATCGTTCCTGACGCATTTAGAATATAACCATCATAGTGAGAACTAGGATCTGTTGTAAGTATAAAATTAATGTTATCTCCATCAACATTTCCTGAAACAGTCCATGTATTTGTAACATCGTTAACTTGAATCCCTGTTCCACTAAAGGCACCTGTGGTTGTATCAAAGGCTGTTATAGTCATGTTGTGTGTTGCGCTAGTGACACACACAGGACAGTCAAACTGTACCCAGGTCCAGGTTCCTGTTATATTCCAATTCGGAGTTGCCGCTGAAACAGTGGTTACGAAGGCAAACGTCAATACCAATCCGCTAAAAATTGAAATTAATTTTTTAATATATATTCACCTCCCCCCAACACCTATTTTTATGCACTTTATGGTGTAAGTGCTAAAGTCTTATAAAACAAAAAGCCGCCCTGAGGCGGTATGTTTTTCTTATTGCAACGAAATTATGGGGTAGTAACATGCAGATACTTTTTACATCATGGAAAGTAACGTGTCAACAATTATTGATCTTTGACAACTTGTTTTAAATATTTTTAATATTGTTTTAATATCCATTATAACTAGATGATTATTATCAATAGATATGTAGATTAAAATTCGTTAAACTTCATTGGTTATGACTAAAAAAATATACGAAAAAATGCATTTAAATAAAAAAATCCAAAAGCGGATAGTTAGCGATAGTAATTTTACATATAGGCATATTATTAAATCAATTAATAAATATTTAAAAAGTTCGAAGAAAATATTAGATATTGGAAGTGGTGTAGGAACTTTGGATTTTTATTTGGCTTCAAGAGGACATCCTGTTTTTGGTATTGATATTTCGAGAAATGCCATTTTAACTGCTAATAAAAACATTAAAATATTTTCTTTCAAACATAAGCCGGTTTTTAAATGTATATCTATCGAAAATTTCAAAACTGAAAGTAAATTTGATTTTATAATAGCTACCGAGGTACTTGAACACGTAAAGGATGATGATAAAATTACATGCAAAATATATAAATTATTAAATAAAGGAGGATTTTTTTTGTGTTCATCTCCATCAATTAATGCTCCATTATATAGATTAGGATTATTGAATAAATTTGATAAAGAAGTGGGTCATTTAAGGAGATATTCTGTTTCAAGTTATATTAGAATGTTAGAAAAAGCAGGTTTCAAGGTTTGTGAAGTGGTTAAGAATGAGGGAATTGGCAGAAATATTCTGTTTACGAATAAATTTGCTGGGAATGCTATTAAAATATTGAAAGGGCCATTTTCAGATTTAGCGACTTTTGTTGATTATATTCTTGTTCGATTACTTGGTGAATCAAATATAATACTAGTTGCAAAGAAAATATGAAAATTTTGTTTTTAACTCATTTTTATTGGCCACATATAGGGGGCGTTGAACGACATTTGGAAAAAATTGTAAAGACGATTAGTAAAAGAGGGAATGATTTATCAATAATTACGGAGAATAATTTACCAAACAATAGAATTAATAATCAAAAAATAAAAATATTCAGAATTAATTATCCTCATCTTAAATTTCTAGGACTTATTAAAATATGGTTTGAAATTTTTAAACTAAGATATCTGATCTTAGATGCAGACATTATTCATATACATGATGTATTCATTTGGTATCTTCCTTTTAAATTTTTGTTTCCAAAAAAGAAAGTGTTTTTAACAATTCATGGCCTAGAGTGGGGAAATCCTTTTAATAAATTAAGTTTGTTACAAAAAAGAATTGCTGTTTTATTATCTAACGGTTCAATTGGTGTTGGTAAATTTTTAGAAACATATATTGGTTCCCGATTTGATCAAATAATATATGGAGGTATTGAATATAAGAAAAATTTAAGACCTAAGATAAAGGGTTCTATTATCTTTGTAGGAAGACTTGAACAGGATACCGGTCTTTTGGAGCTTCTTAAATACCTGAAAAAAAATAATTATAAAGCTAAGTTTATAGGAGATGGATCACTTCGCAAAAGTTGTGAGAAATTTGGAACTGTTTATGGATTTACCAACCCAACACCGTTTTATGAAACTGTAGAAACAGTTGTTCCCTCTGGTTATTTAACTTATCTTGAAGCTAAAGGTAATGGATGTAAAATAATAACTTTTTACTCCACCAAACTCAAAAAAGAATATTGGGATGAAATTTTAAAATTAAAAAAATTTGATACTTGGGAAGATATTGCAAATGTCTATTTAAAATTGTGGGGAAAGTAGCTATTTGACAGCTACTTAAAAAGTGTTATATTTCAAATAATGAAAATTATTATTTTCAATCCAAAGTTTAGTTTTACATCGGACCAGCAAAAGTTGTTATCTTCATTGGGTGAAGTTCTTTATACGAAAACACGAGAAACACTACCTGATGCAAAACTTTTGGAAATGGCAAAGGGGGCTGATATTGTTGGATGCGATCCTGATCCACTCGGGGGTTTTGAAAAGGCTAAAGAAAAATTAACAAAAATTATGGAATCGTTACCAAACCTAAAAGGTGTTTGTCTTTCTACAACTTCTTTTGGTTGGGTGGACTTGGAATATGCAAAGAAAAGAAAAATTCCTGTTAGTAATGTTCCTGGATATTCAAAAGAATCTGTTGCTGAGCAATCAATTGCTTTTTTACTTGGAGCCATGAAAAGGATTTTTGTATCTGATAGAAGGACTTCTAAGGGAAAGTATGTTTTAGAGCAGGGTATCGAATTAAGAGGTAAGATGCTTGGTATTATTGGCTTAGGGAGTATAGGAAGCGCAACTGCGGAACTCGCAAAAGGATTGGGAATGAAAGTGATTGCCTATAATAGGACCAAGAAAACAATGAAAGGTGTAAAGATGGTAACTTTAAGCCAACTCTTTAAAGAAGCAGACGCCATATCACTTCATACTACCCATGAGAAAATGAACAATAATATGATTGGAAAAACAGAACTTTCAAAGATGAAAAAGGGGGTATTTGTAATTAACACAGTTGATCGTGAGCTAGTTGATGAAAAAGCAATGGCAGCTGCCATAAAATCTGGTCAAGTGGATACATATGTATATGAAGGTGAAGATTTAATTCATACTCCTCTTGCAAAGTTAGAAAAAGCTATTGGATTTAAAGGTTTTGCTTGGTATACCAAAGAGGCATTAGAAAACTTATATAACATTTGGGTAGGAAACATTGTTGCATTGGCAAAAGGTAAACCTCAAAATAGAGTTGTATAGCTCAAATGTCTATAGAAAAAATAGCGCTTCTTACGTATAAAGACGGAGTTGATCTTGCAGATGGCGAAAGTTTATTGCCGCCAGCTTTTAAAAAGGTGGGAATAGAAGCTATTGCCACCCCTTGGGATGGAAATATAAATTGGGATGAATATTCTACTATTATTTTAAGGGCTTGTTGGAATTATCATTTGGATAAAGCTAAATTTATACAATGGTTAGAAAATCAATCAAATCTTGGTTTAAAAATTTGGAATCCCGTAGAGATTGTAAAGTGGAGCACAGACAAACATTATCTTCTTGATTTGGAAAAAAATGGCATACCAATAATTCCCACTGTTATTCTTGAATCTGAAGATACAATGAATCTAAAAGAAATATTAACGAAAGATGGTTGGGAAAGTGGCGTTGTTAAACCCGTTGTCGGAGCCTCAGCGTTTAAAGTTGAAAGATTTAATATAGAAAATGCATCAGAGATTGAAAGTAAATTAGATAGAAAAAATTCCTGGATAGTGCAAAAATTCTGCCCTGAAATTAAAAGCAAAGGCGAATATTCATTTATGTTTTTTGACCGTAAGTATAGTCATTCGGTAATGAAAAAACCTAAAGATGGAGATTTTCGTACACAACCATATTTTGGTGGAAGTGAGTGGACAATTTATCCTGATTCTACATTAATAGATCAAGCTTCTGCCGTTTTGAATAAAGTCAAAGGAGCATTACTTTATGCCAGAGTGGATGGTGTATTAATAAATGGTATTTTTCATCTAATGGAGTTAGAGCTTGTCGAGCCTTATCTTTTTTTTGAGAGAGATTTACAATCAGCTGAAAGATTTGTCGACGCGTACAAAAACTTGACAAGATCATAGCAGTGTTCTTGTTGTATAATTTATTTTATGAGTAACAAAAATACTATCCTAATAACAGGTTCTTCTAATGGAATAGGAGCTGGAATTGCAAAACATTTTGGGAAATTGGGTTATAACGTAGTTGTTACTTATTTTAAGAATAAAACCAATGGCGAAAAAGTTGTTAAAGAAATTGGTTCTTCATCAAAGCTTTATGAACTTGATGTTAAAGACGAGGAAAGTGTAAAGAACGTTTTTTCCAATGTAGAAAAAGAGTTTGGAAAACTTGATGTTTTAGTAAACAACGCTGCAGTTGATTATCCAACCCCTTTTGAAGAATGTTCGTTTGATGATTGGAAAGAAATTACTAGAACAAAAATTGATGGCAATTTTCTTTGCACGAAGTACGCAATTCCTCTTCTCAAAAAATCTGATAATGCAAATATTATTGTAATCATGTCCTCAATGTTTGAAAGGGTAGATCCTGACGACCCCGCCTATTGTGTAGGGACAGCTGGGACAGTCACTTATCTAAAATGTGCAGCCTTAGCTTTATCAAAATACAAAATAAGAACAAATGGTATAGGACCGGGAGAAACAAAGACAAACAGTAGATATTGGAAAGAAGTTGGAAATGAAGAAATGTGGAACGAAATTACTTCTAAAAATCCACTAGGAAGACTTACAACTCCAGAAGATATAGCTATTGCCACTCAGATAATAGTTGAAGATAAATCAAAATTCTTAAACGGAAATATTATCTACGTCAATGGCGGTGGACATTTAAAGTAGATTTTTAATTAATTTATGAAAAATAATAATGAATTAAAAGGTTTAATGTTCATTATTTTTGCCACGCTCTCTCATGGATTATATGGGATATTTTCAAGAATTATTGGGATTGAGTTTGGACAGATCTTTCAAATAGTTGCCAGAAGTTCAATTCTACTAATATTTTTTGTAATTTTGACTCAATTTAAAAAAGACTGGAAGAAAATAAACCCTAAAGATTATAAGTGGTTTGTTTTAATGATATTCCCAGGATTAATTGCACTTGCTTCAATGTTTACCGCCTTTAATTATTTGTCTTTAGGAACAGTTTTATTTACATACTATGCAGTATCAACTTTAGGTAGTTATGTTTTAGGGTATCTGTTGTTTTGCGAGAAATTAACTAAGTTGAAGATCATTTCGTTAATTCTAAGTTTGGTTGGTTTATACATAATCTTTCTAGATTCGTTTAAATTGGAAAATACTCAATATCTGTTATTGGCTTGTTTGGCTGGTTTGGGGGCGTCTGCTTGGAATGTGGTGTCTAAAAAGATCTCGGATAAATATTCAGTAAATCAAATTTTGATTATGGACAGTCTACTAATGATTATTGTGGGTTTACCTGTCGCCATATTACTTAACGAAAAGATAACCCTACCAAGCTTATCATTACCTTGGTTGGGCATACTTGGTTATTCAATAGCCGCAATTGGTTCAAGCATTTTTACAATTAAGGGTTTTAAGTATTTACAGGCACAAATCGGTAGTTTAGTCATGCTATTAGAACCAATATTTGGAGCATTTGTTGGATGGTTGCTTTATAAAGAAATGCTTTCAGTTAATTTTATTTTTGGGGCGATATTAATATTGGTAGGTATAGCTTTACCAAATTTAAAAAGAAGTTAGATTTATTAGAAATACCTCAAATTCTGAAAGTAGCGGAAAGATGTTGATAACAAATATAAGACTTGTAGGAAAAATGATTATTGTTTTAACAAAAGGAAAGCTTCAGAATAAAGCAGTTTGACTACAATGATGTATGATTTCAAAAATATCTTAGGTATAGTTGCTACAATTCTTGTATTTTTTGGTTACATTCCTTATATCCGTGATATTGTGAAAGGTAAGACAAAACCCCATGTCTACAGTTGGTTTCTGTGGGGTTTTCTTACTCTCATAGCTTTTGCACTTCAGTTGAGTGATAAGGCGGGAAGTGGGGCATTTGTAACTTTGGCTGCAGCGATAATGTGTTTTGTGGTCATAATCTTTGGATTTATTTACAAGTCAAAAGTGAAGATAGTTAAATCAGATACTATTTTTTTAATTTTTGCAATTATTTCACTTGGCCTTTGGTTGATTGCAAAACAACCAGTCTTATCTGTGATATTAACAGTAATAATTGATCTTTTAGGTTTTGCACCAACAATACGAAAATCTTGGAATAATCCATTTTCCGAGACTCTCACTTTTTATTATCTAAACTCAATTAGATTTGGCTTGGCAATTATTGCATTACAAAAATACTCTTTGTTAACGGCTTTGTATCCAATCACATGGCTTATGGCAAATATACTTTTTGCCTTAATGTTAATAATTAGAAGGAAGAAATTAGGTAATATTTGATATACTTCATTTGTGAGAATTTCTGTTTGTATAACCACATTTAATGAGAGTAAGAATGATTTAAAAAAACTTCTTGATGCTTTAAATAATCAAACTTTAAAACCTGATGAAATAATTGTAATTGATGCTAAAGATTACAATAACTGCAGCATAGCACAAGGCAGAAACATTTCAATTAAAAAAGCAAAGAATGAAATAATTGCCATTACTGATGTTGGGTGTATTCCAAATAAAAATTGGTTAGAAAAAATTACAAAACCGTTTGCTGAAGATAAAGATGTTTTGGTAGCTGGTTTTTACCTCATGCTATATAGAAATGCTATGCAAAAGGCTGCTAGCATTTTTCTAGGAGTATCTCCAAATAAATTCGATAAAGATAAATTTCTACCCTCTGCCCGTTCCGTTGCATTTTCCAAATCTATTTGGAAAAAAGTAGGTGGTTTTAACGAAGATTTAGAGAAAGGTGGGGAAGACAGTGAATTTTTCTACAAGTGTGTGAAAGCCGGCGTGAAAATTATTAGAACCAAAGAGGCTAGGGTAGTGTGGGAAGAAATTGGAAGATTAACTTTTTCAGATGTTGTAAAAAAGTTTTATGTCTATGCAAAAGGGGACGGGGAGGCGGGGATTTGGTATCATCCCACAAAACAACTTTCGTCGCACAATATAAAGATAAGCTTTATCTATATTAGGTATATCATTGCCTTTTTACTATTAATTATTGGGTTTAACTTTCCCTTAGCCCACTTTGCACTTTTGATATCAGTAATTTTCTATTTACTATATTCCTTTAAAAAAGCGAGACTTTGGGGAGTTATTCTCCAGCTGGTTTCAGATATAACTGTGATGATCGGCTTTGTTAGCGGTATAATGGGGAAATGGATATCAAAAAAAGTTTGATTTGGACGGGTTTTTTGAGATTTTTCACCAGAGGCTTAACTATAATTAAAACTTTGGTTTTAGCCCGCATCCTTACGCCTTCTCAATTTGGAATATTTGGTGTTGCTGCTCTTGTTCTTGGACTTTTGGAAACATTGACCGAAACCGGAGTAAATGTCGTTTTAATCCAAGAAAAAAAGGATATAAAGCACTATTTAAGTACCGGTTGGGTTGTATCAATTTTAAGAGGATTTTTAATATCTTCAATAATTTTTCTATTGGCCCCGTTAATTACAAATTTTTTTCATTCACCGGAATCTATACATTCCCTTCTGGTAATATCATTAATTCCAATTATTCGAGGTTTTATTAATCCTGCGGTTGTTAATTATCAGAAAAAATTGGAATTTAATAATGAATTTAGATTTAGAGGAAGTTTAATTTTAATTGAAGTTGTTTTTACTGTTATTTTCGGTCTAATTATTAGAAACGAAACAGCTTTTGTATTGGGAATGATAGTTTCATCGCTTCTTGAAGTTTGTCTTTCTTTTGTACTAATAAAAGATAAACCCAGTATTGAATTTAACATTGAGAAATTAAAATATGTTTTTGCTAAAGGCAAATGGATAACGGGAGCTAAAATTTTTGAATATCTTTTCTCTCACGGAGACGATATTGTAGTAGGAAAGATATTGGGAATATACCCGTTAGGGTTATATCAACAGGCTTATAAAATATCAAGCCTATCAATTACTGAAGTTGCTGAAACCTTTCAAAAAGTTACTTTTCCGCTTTATTCCAAGATGATTAATAATGGAGAGTCTGTTAAAAAAATTTATTTAAAAACACTTCTCGCAACTTCTTTAATAATAATTCCGGTTGGAGTCGCAATTTTATTGTTTCCAGAGCAAATTATTTTGATAATATTGGGAAAAAATTGGCTGGAAGCAGTAAATGTTTTACGGGTTTTGGCAATTTTTGGAATAATTAAAACAATTGCCAACAGTTCATTTCCTCTTCTTTTGGCCTTTAAGAGACAGGACTTGGTATTATATCTGACCCTAATTGGTATTTTAGGATTGGGAATTTCAATTTACCCACTCATAAATATCTACGGCTTAATTGGTGCAGGACTATCGACAATTATTGGGAGTTTGGTAATGTTACCACCTGCTTTTTATTGGATTAGGCAAATATTACAAAAGAAAAATATTAATGATTAGTTTAATTTTTACATTGATTGGTATTTACTTGAGACTTAAAAATATAGGTAATGATTATCTTTTTTCAGGAGAATCGGGTAAAGAGTTTTTGTACGTAAAGAGTTTAATTGAAACAAACACTTTTCCGCTCGTTGGAATGGCAACATCTCATGAGTGGTTGTATTACGGCCCGATATATTACTGGATACTAATTCCGCTTTCTAAATTGTTTTCGTTTAATCCTTTTATTTTGTTTTGGTTGGCTTTTTTAGTTTCTGTTTTGGGACTAATTATTAATTTTTATATTATCAAAAAAATAGTCAACAAAAATGTAGCTATCTATTCAACAGTACTTATCGGTTTATCTCCGATTTTTATCTGGCAAACAAGACTAAGTAAGCTTCATGTATTTTTCTTTTTACTAACTCCAATATTAATTTATCTACTAAAACTTATTTGGGATAAAAACAAAAAATATGTTTTTTGGTTGGGTCTAACTTTTGGTGTATTTTTTAGCTTCCATTTTAGCCAAATACCACTATTTTTGGTTATCTTAACGGTATTTTTAATTAAGAAATACAAAATTAAAGATTATTTAATGTTATTTTTAGGAATTATTATTCCAAACCTTGGAATAATTATTAAAGACTTAAAGATTTTAATTTGGTTACCGTATAGAGCTTTGGGACTAAGTCCTGATGTTGGTAGTAAAACACCGGGGTCGTTTAATGAATTTTTTGGAAGGATTTTTTTCTGGGATCAAACGTTCTGGATTGTTGGAACCTTCGTCTCACTTTTTATAATAATTGTTTTTTTCAAAAAATATTACAAAACAGTTGATAAAAACTTTTTTAACTTTTACCTAATATTTTCAAGCTTAATAGTTTTTGGAGGTTTGATTTTACATAAAAACCCCCCGATTCATTATTTTTTACCTGTTTTACCAAATATTCTTTATATGTTTGCAATCCTGATGGATAAATATTTTAAAAAACTTTATATATATATTGTTTTCTCTTTACTTTTAATTTTTAGTATTTGGAGGTTTGACGATTATAAAGATATTGATTATATTCCTTACCAAAAACAACTGGAGATTTCTCAAAAAATCGTTTCTGAAAACAGAGACAGAACAATAAACATAAAAAGAATTGGACCATATGATTATTTTCCAGAAAACTATTCTCAAAACTATAAATTCTTAATTTGGTATTTAGGTGGTAAAATCGATGACAATATGAATGATACAACGAATAATGTAGTGACCATAAATGACTATGAAAATATTAACATTAAATAAACCAAATATTATTGATTTTGCAAAAGAAAGGAATAATTTATTAAATAAGTCAAAGTCTGACTGGAATTTGTTTCTTGACTCAGATGAAAAATTATCAAAACCTGCGTTTAATATTTCAGATAAATATGATTATTATTTTTTTTATAGAAAAAATTATTTCTTAAAAAATTATGTAGGTACAGATCGTTTAGTAAGATTAGTCAAGAAAGGAACGGGAGAATGGAAACGTATTGTTCATGAAAAATGGGTTCCGAAAAAGATTTCTCGAGTAGGTGGAATGTATAAAAGCTATATTATTCACGATACTGCTGACAAGTTGGCAGATTATATTTCAAAAATTAATAATTATTCAACACTTCACGCCAAAGCAAACTTTCTTGAAGGTAAAAGATCCTCACTTTGCAAAATTGTTCTTTTCCCAATTGGCAAATTTATACTGACATTTGTAATATCAAGAAATGTTGTTTTTAGTATAATGCAGTCACTGCATTCATTTTTATCATGGACAAAATTATATTTACATTTCTTTTAATTGCTTTTCCTTTGGGGCAATTAGTGAAGTTTGGTATATTTAATATCTTTGATGTTTTAGTTGTAATTTTGGCAATTTTAACATTATTAAAAAGTATAAAATATCCTAATTGGTACCCTTATTTTTTAAGTTTTATTTTTTTTGGATTATTTTCATGGACAGTAAATATATTCATAATAAAAGATCCGCTAGTCTTTAAAGGACTCCTTTATCTTATTAGATTATTTTCATATTCGTTTGTAGCTGTTTATGTTTTTAATTATTTAAAATCTAAGCATGGATTATCTATTAGAGACAAAAAGGAAAAAATTATCAACTCCTTGTTATCTGTTAGTATCGCCTCCACTTTATTTGGTTGGATTCAATACCTTGTTCTACCCGACACAAGGTTTTTAAAAGATGTTGGATGGGATGATCACCTTTATCGTATGGTTGGCACCTTTTTTGATCCGGCATTTTTGGCATTAATAATACTTTTAGGCATAGTAATAGCCCTTTACCAAAAAAAGACAAAAACATTTTTATTTTTACTGATAAGTCTGGCCTTCACCTATTCAAGAGCAACATACTTAGGGTTAGGGTTATTTTTAATCTTCAAAAGAAAATTCTTGCCACTTGTGATTTTTGCGGTAGTGGTTTTATTTTTACCAAAGATGTTAAGTGAGGGAACAGATTTTGGAAGGGTAGCAAGTAACATCAATAAGTTGTCAAATTATGAGGAAACATTATCAATTATCAAAAAGTCACCCGCAATAGGTGTTGGGTATAACAATTTTTGCCCTGCCAGAATAAAATATTTAAATGATGATAATACTTTGTCTCACTCTTGTTTTGGTTCTGACTCATCAATTCTTTTTATTTTAGCTACAACCGGAGTCATTGGCTTTGTATTATTTTTAAGTTTTATTTTTAGAGTTCCTAATAGTTATCTGGTGTCTATTAGTTTTCTTTTGATAATGGTGCATGGGTTATTTACCAACAGCCTTTTTTACCCACATGTTATGTTTTGGATGTTTACACTTCTTGGTTCAGGGAGCGAAGTTGATAGAAAGAGAGGTTAATGCTTGGTTTCCTGCGGGATCAGTTGCTTTAATTTCAAAAGTATTACCTCCTTCATTTAAGGTTGTTGTAAAATTAAAAGTTCCATCATCTTTTAAACTAACAAACTTTTCATTAACCTTAACCTCGGCGGTTTCATTCACTGTTCCCTTGATGGATAACTGTCTTTGACTGGAACCAATAAATGAATCTCCATCATTCGGAGAAGTAATCTCAAGTTTTGGTTCAAGATTGTCATAGACAATTTTATAAGTTTTTGTTTCAATACTTAAATTTCCCGAAGTGTCCTTGGCTGTTGCAGAGATTGTGTTTTCTCCTTCAATCAGATTAAAAAGAAAAGTAAATTTACCATCACTGTTTGCTACTATTTCACTTACATTTCTGTTTGCAGTCAAAGAAATCGTGGCTCCATTTTCAGAATTTCCCTTTATATCAATTGATTCTTCTTTGCTATATTCTGGAATTTCATCAAACCGTGGGGGTGCAGGGGGAGTTGTGTCAGTAATCTCAATAGGTTTGTCGGATTTGGCAATATCACCAATAAAACCTGCAAATTTAATCAAAGTAGGAAGCCCTAGGTAAACTAAAAAAATAAGTGCCAAGATTGAAAGAAAAACATAAAAATAAGCTCTTTTAATATTTCTTTTTTCCTCAACTACAGCCAGCCTTGAGTACCTTTTCATTTAAAGCTAGTATACTACAAACAGATAAAATTACATATTTACATTAACTTAGCAATTTGTTATTTTGTTGCAATGTCTACAGCTGAGAATCGTCCTCCATTAAAAAAGGAACCTCCAAAACCACCTCCACAACCAACACGAACCAGTAAAGACGCTGCTTTGGAAGTAGGAAGAATAAAAGCGGATCAATATACAAATTGTGTTGGTGGTAAACAGAGTAAACACAAGATTGGACACTAGTGTTAAAATAGGTTTATGTCAGATAAATACAAAGCAGTTTGGGTAAGCCACTCTTCAATTTCAGATTTTTTGGCATGTCCCAGAGCATATTATTTAAGAAATGTTTTTAAGGATCCAAAAACCGGTAATAAAATTACTGTTACCTCACCTTTTCTTTCTTTGGGTCAGGCTGTTCATGATGTTGTCGAATCATTATCCATTTTACCTACTGAAGAAAGGTTGAAAGTATCTCTTCTTAAGAAATTTGATATATCTTGGCAGAAAGTAACCGGTAAATTAGGAGGATTTAGAAATTTGGAACAAGAAAAAGAGTTTAAGGAAAGAGGTATAAATATGCTTAAACGTATTGAAAAGCATCCTGGTCCAATTTTAAAAAAAGCAATTAAAATTCAATCCGATTTTATCCCTAATTATTATCTTTCTGAGGAAGACAACATTATTCTTTGTGGGAAAATTGATTGGCTTGAATACATGAAAGAATCAGACTCTGTTCATATAATTGATTTTAAGACAGGAAAAAATGAGGAAGGAATAGAATCTTTACAACTTCCCATTTATTTACTTCTTGCCAGTAACACTCAAAGTAAAAAAGTTTCTAAGGCCTCATATTGGTACCTTGATAAAAGTGATGATTTAACGGATAAAGAACTTCCCAGCATGCTTGAATCAGAAGACAAGGTATTAACAGTAGCCAGAAGAATTAAACTTGCCCGCCAACTTAATCATTTTGTTTGTCCAACAGGCGGTTGTATGAAATGTAGGCCTCTGGAGAGAATTTTAAGAGGCGAAGGTATAAAGGTTGGAGCATCTGATACAAGACAAGATATTTACATCCTTCGGCATTAGTTAGAAGATATTATTCCAAGTGGGACGACTTTCCTTTTCTTAAGCTCTCCCATTATGAGATCTAAATCTTCATTCCTTGTTAATTGTCTTGATGTATTTCTTTCTGCCCATCCGTGTCCAATATACACCTTAACTATTCCAGAGACCGGAGACACACTCTCTATTGCCCTTGAATTTAATTTGGCTTTCGAGACATCTCCTTCACTTCTTAGTAACGCCCAATATTCATTTTCATACATATCCGTATTATATATGCATTGTCAAATATTTATTAAACTTTATCTCTGTTTTTGTACTCAGGAACTGGTGAAGACACTTTAGTTAAACTATTATACATACCTAGAGATAAACCCAAAGAAGATCAGACTTGTTTAATGGAATTATGTATATTACTATTTAATTAAACTTAATTTTAAATTAATGTCTAAAACAACAAAGAGAAAAACATTTAAGTTGATAGGTTTAATTTTACTCGTTATTGGTATTATTTGTGGAATTTTGTTAGTTAAACAATCCCAAGATGTTAGGGAAAAAGCAGCAAACGATAACAGGTGTACTTATAAGGGCCAACAGTGTAATACGAGTGATCCAGATTGTCCTGGATATTGTTATGAAGGCTTAAATGGTGATCTCCACTGTCATGTTCCAGCCCATTACCCCGGTGGTAGGTGTTGGATTTCTGGAGTTACTTGTAATAATGATGAACATTGTTTAAATGGGCGAAAATGTCAAAACGGTAAATGTATTGGCAATCCAAATAAGGGGGCATTAGTTAAACAATATCTTGATGAAAACAAATGTAAAACAGACAATGATTGTAAATCTGGGTACTTTTGTTCAATTTTAAAAGCTTGCCTGTCTGACAAGTGGAAATTTTAATTATTTCTTCAAAGAATAAAAAATATTTAGGAGCTGGTGGGTGTAATCGAAACACCGTCGATGGTTTACGATACCACTGCTCTGCCACTGAGCTACACCAGCATGAGGTAATTATATCTTAATAGCCAGTGAATTTCTCAGTTTTAATGTTACTGTCGGGAATATTTAGTTCATTCAATGAATCTTCCATAGCATCAACAAAAACATTTGGACCAACCACGCTAAATATTAAGCTGTTCTTGTCCAGCGACCAACCATCTAACGCGTTTTCAATCTTAGTTTTATCTAGGTGTCCAGATTCTGAAGTATCAAAATATTCAACTTTAATATTGTTATTATTTTTTACCCATTCATCAATTTCATTTTTGAACACAAATTCAGAGTCTGAATTTGAATAAATCAAAAAAATTGGGACGTTTAATTTTCTATCAATATTCCATTTAATCATGGATCTAAACGGTGTTATCCCTATACCACCAGCAAGAAAAATATTGTTTTTGATTTGTTCGTCAAAAACAAATGTTCCCTGAGGTCCTTTTCCTTCTACAATTGATCCATTAGGTAAATTATTAAGAGTTTTTTTATAACCCGAACTTTCACGTATTCTCATTGTTATCCTTATTAAATCTCCTTCTGTTGGAGAGGTTGAGATTGTAAAGTGACGAGTTGATCCTCTTTCGTCCGGATAATTTAATTTAGAAAGAGTTATATAAATATACTGACCGGCTATCCAGTTAAATGGTTTGTCGGCTTCAAAGAAAAATGAGACAGTATCTTTAGCCTCGTTCCGTTTTTTGATTAGTTTAAGGAACATTTTTCCATTCTAGCAAATAAAAGCCGATTAATAAAAATACGTTCCAAAGGATAAAGAACAATGAATAAATAATCTGATGTTTGAATTTTAAATCGCTATAGATTTTTGCAATTCCCAAGGCAAAAAAAGGCATAGTAGCAAAAGATAGCCTTTGACCAAATCCTGCGGATAAGTAGGCTGACCAAAATGATCCAATTAGCCAAAGTAGAAAAATGGAATATACAATAACATTTCGTTTTAATTTAATTAATCCGTAAATGCCCAATAAACAGATTGGTGACCAAATAAATAAGCCTCTTTTTAGTGAAAACAGGTATTCAACTATATGGAACAAATTAAATGACCAGAGACTTATGTTTTCGGTAACATATGAATTTTTAAAGATTGTTCCGTAGAAGTAATATTGCATGTATAACTGGGGCAACAAAGATATTGTAAAACCTAACCCAACAATAATCAGTTTCTTAAAATTAAGTCTTAAATTGGCAATTATTGGGATTAATAAAACACTATCTGCAATCCTTGTAATTGGTAAAAGCCCAGATATTAAACCTAATAAAAACATGTTTTTATTGGTATGTTTAAATTTGTGTGTCCAGTAAAGCAAATAACTAATTAGAAAAAAAGCAGGTTGATGTGATAAAGCGGGTTCAAATGAGGAATAATATAAAACGTACGAGCCAAAAAATATTGTTAATATTACAATTAAGACAACACCCTTTTTAAAGAAATTCAATAAATATTTTTCTAGGAAATATAATCCGGAGATCATTAGTAAAATGCCTGTTATACCTACAAATATTTCATGAAGTAAATCAAAACGGTTAAAACTAAACACAGAGGCTACTAAAAGTGACGGTATCCAGAATAGACTTGCTCCAATTGAATATGGATTAATGTCTTCTCTCCAAAAAACTCTTGAAAAAATATAATCCCTACCTTGAAAATTTTTTAAGTGATTGATAATTTCCTTCGAATTAATAGTTTTATCGTAAAGAATACTTTGTGCTGTTACGTAATAACCATTACCATCACCATATATGGCGTGTTTGGTATAAATTGCATGAAAAAGAAAAATTGAAAGTGAAAAGATAAAAAGAATAAAGTATTTCATATTACTACTTGAAAATTGTAAGTTGCTAATTAATAATTGTCTATATGTGTTACATGCGTAAGCATGAATACTGAATTTTAGAATAAAATTATGTGTTATAACTGTGGTTGTGATATTCCAGATGACAACATGGGTAAACCAGACGCAACCGGTGCATCATTAACGGATAAATCTTTTGTGGAATTAGCCAAGGCTTGGAACATGACAGTTGAAGAAGCCAAGAAAAACACATATAAACTTCTTAAAAAACAACTAGAACCTATAAATTAGATAGTTTTTTACTTCGGTAATAATTTGGGTAAATTTTAATTATGAACAGCAATTTGGTTTTATTCAAAGGCAAAAATATTCGTAGACTTTGGGATGAAAAACAAGAAAAATGGTATTTTTCAGTTGTAGACATAATATCTGTTCTAATAAATGAAGATAACCACAGAAAAGCTCAAAGTTATTGGACCACTTTAAAGAATAGATTGAAAATTAAAGGAAGCCAGGTGGTCACAAATTGTGATCAACTGAAGATGAGGGCAAGTGACGGTAAGTTTTATATAACAGATTCTGCAGATGTTGAAATATTATTCAGATTAATTCAATCAGTTCCAAGTCCTAAAGCAGAGCCGATTAAAATTTGGCTAGCTAAGGTTGGGTACGAAAGAATCCAAGATATCTCAGATCCAGAAAGATCTTTAAATCGAGCTAGGAAGTATTGGCAAAGGATGGGAAGAAGTAAAGAGTGGATCCAACAGAGAATGTTGGGCCAAGAAATTAGGAATAAATTAACAGACTATCGGTAAACTCATAAAATTTCAAAACAGGAGGAATATGCAATTTTAACTAATATTATTCATGAAGAATGGAGCGGATTAACAGTAAAAGGACATAAAAATCTAAAAGGGTTAAAACAGCATAATTTAAGAGATCATGTGAGTGATGCTGAAATTGTTTTTTCTGCTTTAGCAGAACTTTCTACTCGAAAAATTGCAGAAAGTGAAAAGTCTGTAGGTTTTAATGAAAGCAAAATTCCAGCTAAAATTCCATTACAATAATTTAATCTTATCTTCTACTGTAGACCCACCATTTCCATGGAGGAGTATTATTTTAAGTTGTGTATTTTTCCTTATCATAATCGTATTATTGCACAAACCAAACTGTTCAACCTACAGTAGAACCTTCAATATCACCAAACGATACTGCATCCCCAGATGTAAATTAAAAATTTACCTTACAAGAATAGCCTTTTTTTATAATTGAGGATATAATGTACGAAGCTAAATGGTTAAAATTATTGCAAAAAATAAAGAGAAAAGATTTATAGGTGTAGCTTGGCCTTATGTAAATGGTGATTTGCATATTGGTCATCTCGCAGGTTACTTATTGCCAGCTGATATTTTTGCAAGATATTCACGAGCTACTGGACACGATGCTCTAATGGTTTCAGGTTCAGACTGCTTTGGTACACCAATTACAATCGAGGCTGACAAACGAGAAGTTTCTCCAAAAGTTATAATTAAAGAATATCATACCAAAGATGTCTATTTGTTTAAAAATATTCTGAACTTGTCTTATGATTTGTATACGAAGACGGCAACACGAAACCACATCAAAGTAGTGCAAGATATCTTCATTGGACTTCTGAAGAACGGCTTTATTTTTATAGATACTACGAAACAATATTATTCCAGTAAAGACAATAAGTTTTTGCCAGACCGTTATGTGGAGGGCGTATGTAAAAACTGTGATTTTTTGGGAGCTAGAAGCGATCAGTGCGATCACTGTGGAAAGGTACTTGAACAAGGTGACCTAGAAAATCCTGTAAGCAAATTGACAGGGTCCCCCGTAGAGTTAAAAGATACTCAGCACTATTTTATTGATTGGCCAAAACTACAAAAAAATGTCGAAACATATGTAAAAAAAGCAGGGCCAAGCTGGAAAAAGTGGGTATATTCAGAAACTTTAGGCTGGTTGAAACAGGGTATTAAGCCAAGAGCTATTTCCCGCGATCTCGATTGGGGTGTTCCACTTCCAATTGATAGAATGCCTAAAAATTTAATTATCAAAGGTGCAGAACATAAACGTTTATATGTATGGTTTGACGCTGTGATTGGTTATTTATCCGCTTCAATATTGTGGTCAAAGAAGACAGGGGGAGATTGGAAAAAGTTTTGGAAAGACAAGTCTGCAAAACACTACTATTTCATGGGTAAAGACAATTTGATCTTTCACACAATATTTTGGCCAGGTCAGATCATGGGTTATGACGATACATTAAAATTACCAGATTTTCTAAGTATTAATATGTTTCTAAATCTAAATGGAAAGCAATTTTCAAAAAGCCGAGGTGTTACCATACCGATAAAAGATATTGTAGAAAAATTTGGTAATGATCCAGTCAGGTTCTATTTAACACTTATTATGCCTGAAACTAAAGATTCTAGCTTTAATTGGAATGATTTTTATGAAAAAAATAATGAAATTTTAGTAAACAATCTCGGTAACTTTGTTCATCGTGTCTTGTCAATCTCATTCCCGCTTAAAAAGGGTTTATTAGAGAACATTGAAATCAGGTCAGAAATTCAAGAAATGGTTGTAAAAAGTTTTAAGTCATCAAAAACACAACTTGATAGGTGCGAGTTCAAGAATTTTTTGGACACGATACTAACTTTGTCTTCTTACGGTAACCAGTATCTAAATGAAATTAGGCTATGGGAACTTAAGAATGGCGATCAAAATATATTTAAGCAAAACTTAACACAGCTGTATGTACTTATTTTGACCTTAGGTTTTTTAATGTACCCGCTGATGCCGGACAGTGCTTCAAATGTATTTAAGATGTTAAATATTGATGGTGAAAATAAATGGCCAGAGACGGCAGGTGAGATTGACACTATTAATAAACTTCTTGGAAAAATTCATTTTAACAGAAAACCAAAAGTACTTTTTCGAAAGATAGATATTCCGATTTCAACGAAAAGTGAATAAAGAAATAGAAGGAATAATACATTTTGCTAGCGATGTTGATAATGTTGAGATTTCATCATTGTCAGTTGATCAATCGGTTGGAAGAAGTGGACACGAAGTATTGAAAATTAGGTTTTATCAGGGTAATCAACACAGGAAACTTTTTTGCAAAATATACAACAATGAGGACCCACTTTTTAACAACAAACAACTCATAAGAGTGGAGTCATTTGCACTGCGTCGAACTCATTCGGTTGGAATTCCAGGACCTCAGGTAATAGCAACTGACGTCTCCGGTAACGTCTTAGGAAAACCATTACTCATAACCTCATTGATTGAAGGTGTAACTCTCGAAGATGTCTTGAAAAAAACAACCAAAAGTGGTCAATCAATTGATAATGCAATATCAGTAATACAAGAGCCTCTTTCTCAGCTTGGAAGTATTACAAAACACGATTCAAAGTTTGGTCCATTATTCACACCGTCTTGGATTGGAAAGATAAAAGATATTAAAGAGTTTATGAAAATGGGGATCTATCGTGAATTTTGGCGAGCCGGTATGCTTGATGAAAAATATATATTTCACTCTGATTGGGCGCGTGGTGTTCATAATTGGACTTCAAAGGTTATTGAACAATTTAAGCCGTCAAAGTATCAACTTTGTCATGGCGACTTCTGTGCAAATAACATAATGGTTACTCAAGAAAACGGTGTTGGCAAAATCAAATTGTCAGCTATTGTTGATTGGGAATATGCACACTGGAGTGTACCTGAAGTGGATATTGGAGATTTCTTTGCTAGTTTATCGGTATTTACTGATATTCAATATTTATTTAACTCAGTAAAAGACTTTATAACAAAAAGTGTTGATAGCGATTTAGTAAAAGTCGCTATGGTACACAGAATTATGATTCAGTTGAATCAGCGGAGTGCTTCATGGGACAACAGGAAAATCTTTACTGAACGAATTAATAATATTATGAATCTATAAATGAAAAAACCTTTTGGTAAATCTATTGACGATGTGGTTGTTATATCTACCTATAACAGGCCGCATATATTGTATGGTCAGGTTACTTCTTTTTTAGAAAATATGCTTCTATTCTGTTCTGGGCATCGATCAAGAAAAAGGTTGTGCAACTCAAAAATGCCCGAAAATATGTACAAACTTCGGAATATATTATTTTGCATTGTTGACGATAGCAGCCTAATCTATGAGTCTAAATACAAAAGCGAGATTAAAAGAATTTGTAAATGGGTTAAAAATAAAAATCTTAAAAACTTTGTAAAAGTCGATTATTGGAACAAGAAGAAGCAAATCAATTTAATTGAGTCTTTGACACAAAAATCTAGATTAAATAAAGATGAAGTGGTTGGTATGTTTAGCGATGTAGATGGTAAAAAATTTGGCGGCATTCGTGGCATATGTAATATCACGAGAGTAATTGGAATTAATACAGCAAAAGTATCAAAAAGTAACCCGACTATTCACTTCTTGGACTCTGATATTTACCCATTTGTTATGTGGAAGGATAGAGACAAGATCAAACTAAGTCATCTTTATTATTTTTTTGGTCATAAAGCTTGGCTTTTGGAGAATAAAAATATAAAAATTGCAGCAGCGTATTATACGGTTGATTCCCCAAGTCCAATAATCGATTTATATGAGGCATTGTGGTTTATGGAAATGTATTTTGAAGCTTTCAAGAAATGTAAAAACGTTGACGATACCTACGAATGGCTTAGATTCGCCTCAAAGTATATATGGATCGGAAAAGAATTAATTTATGACAATGTATCAAACAATAAACTGATTGGAGAACCGCTAATTTTATCAACAGGCACTTTCAGATCACAACTTGATAAGATAGAACCACTTATCGAATTACTTTTAAAAGGTAATAACAGATTTGTTTTCAATACCGCAAATTTTTCAAAATTAAGTAAATGGCACGGAAAAAGAGATAATTTTGCCAACGGATGTATATCTATGAAAATGGCAGAAGCGATTAAACTTAAACCATATCCCTTGTTTGGTAATCAAGAACTAATTCTATATCCGTACGAATATGCAACAACAAATGATCTGTTTTGGGGTGATTTTGATGTATCGCATGTCAAGGAGCTTACAGGTAGATCTTTTCTAATGAATGATTTGGAGTACAAGGATAATAAATATCGACCAAAGCAGGATTTTAGACAATTAGCAGAAATATCATATTACCTTGAGAAAGAAAAACATATTAATTTTTCTGCTGGTATAAAAATATCTAGAAGGCGTTTTAAAGATGACACATTGAAGTTCGCCATTTATGGAAACTCAATTACTAAAAAAATTCAAAATAGTGCCAGACATATAGTTGATATATGCAAAGTAGTAAAATCAAGTGATCCAAAAAAGATAGAAAGAATTGGAAATTCTATTAAAAATATTCTCAAAAAGATACCATCTATACGTCAGCAATATGATTTTTCAAAGGTCGACGGAATTTCTGCTGAAAACTTGGAATCAATTAATTCGTGGTTTAATATGTTTCCAAATTGGGAAATACTTATCAATGTTATTGCTCAATAATTACAAAAAATGAAAGTACTTTATATAACAACTTTTTATGATAAATATGGTGGGGCAGAAGTTTTGATAAGAGAAACTTTAGAATATTTCTCTATAAAGAATACGGTTGACGTAATATCAGTTATGCCGTCTTCGGAAGTTCTCTCTCCGAATACAACTTATAATATCGATGTTGAACAAACTATTTCATTTATTTTGGATCATGTAAATCGAGAAAATTATGATTTAATACATATATTTCTTGGTCATAGTCTTTTACTAAAGATTGCCATAGAGCTCAAAAAAAGAGGTGCTAAAGTTTTATTCCACATTATCGATGCATGGTTTACTTTTTCATACTTCAAAACAAAGTTGGATCCATTGGTTGATAAAGATTTCTTCAAAATCAGAGATAAATTTCCAGAAAGTCAGGTTTTTAAATCTTTTCTAACCCTCTCTCGTACTGAATCCGAAATGGAAGTCATAAGTAAAGACATTCAACTGAATAAATTTGCCGATATTGTTTTGTGTTGTTCGAGGGATGTTAGAAAATATATCATTAAATACCATTCCGCATCACCCAAAGGTGTTAAACTTGTCCCGTTATATAACAGACTAAATAATTCGAGCAAACAAAAAATAAGTGCGAACTGTATCAACAACATAGCTTATGTAGGAAGAATATCAGATTCATGGAAAGGTTTTACAACGTTTTTGAAAGCAACTCGGTATAAAGATAAAGCTTTATACGTTTTTGATAATACTCCAAATCTACATAATTATTTTTCTGCTTTTGAAAACTATCTTAAAATTGATGCTCTCAAGATCAATATTGTAAACAATGTTGTAGATGATGCCAAAATAGAAGCAATGGAAAAAATAGCAATGGTTGTAATTCCATCGATTGCTGAGGGGTTTTCATTTGTAATGGCTGAGGCAATGTCTCTGGGTAAACTAGTAATAGTAGGTGCAAAATTTGGTGGTCCAAAAGATGTTATTAAGAATGGAGTTAACGGTTTCATCTTTAAACCTGGTGACAGTAAATCATTATCTGATACAATTGACAAGATCGATCATCTAGATATGAAGTGCATTCGAAAAATTTCTAACAATGCAGTGAAAACAGCATCACGTTATAGTAAAAAAAGATATTTAATGAGTTTAGATAAAATATATAGAGAATTAATATGAAAATGGTTGATTACAGCAATAATCTTAATGGTATTAAACCTCCAGATTATATTCTAGGAATGATAAAAGATAATTACAGTGTTTTTATGGAATACGACGGACAGGAACCAATAATAGCAATTTCATCTATTTCCAAGTTTTCAGGAATTTCAACAAAAAACATCACGTGGTGCAACGGAACAACTCAAGCTTTTTTTACTCTCCCTAGAGTTCTCCCAACAGGAAAGGTTTTAATAATTGGTCCAACTTTTTGGGAATATCCAATGGCAAATGAAAGGATTAAAGAAAATAAAATAACTTTCTATTTGACAAATGAAGAAAACAACTTTGTTCCGGAATATACTCGTCTATCAGAGAAAATAAAAGACTCTAAAGTTGTATATCTCTGCAATCCAAACAATCCAACCTCAGTGATGTATGATAAAGGAAAAATTGTCGACCTAATAAAGAGTAATAGTGAGGTTTACTTTGTAGTAGATGAAACCTATTTAATGTTTCGCGAGGATTACTCGAATCAAACACTTACAAAACTATCATGCGAATTGCCAAATCTTTATGTAGTTACATCATTTTCAAAGTTTTATTCATTACCTGGAATAAGAATGGGCTTTATCACATCTTGTTTAGAAAATATCGAAAAATATAAAAAATTCAGTATTCCATACATCCACAATCCACTTGTCAACAGGCTACTACCAACCTTACTAGATGATAAACAATTCAGTCAAAAAATTTACAATTTTTATAAATTGGAAAGAATAGATTTCTACAACAAATTAATAAAAAACAATATTTCTGTGCTCAAAATATTTAAGCCTGACGCCAATTTTATTCTTGCTAAAGTTCTAGTTAAAAATTATGATGGCAAATCCATAGAAAAAATCTTAGCGGAAAAAGGTTTGATTATCCGAGATGCAAGTATATACAAAGGGCTAGATAATAGTTGGTTACGCTTCTCTATTAAAAGTAGAAAAGAAAATCGTTTACTTCTAAGGGTGTTAAAAAAATCTACTCTCCAAATAAAAATTTCTTAGTATTTGTATTTGCAAGAGTTAGTTTTAAATTTTTTGGAAGTGAATGTAGAAGTTGTGCTTCGTCGGCATAAACAACTTTTGGCAAAATACCATCTTTTCTGTCATCGGTAATGGTGGTCCATGGCTCATCTGTTCCCCAGATTATATTTTTTGGTAAAATAGATAGTAATTTTACTACAACATTTCTAGGATCTTCATAGTCAATATTTAGTTTTGAATCACTACCCGATGAAATATCGACCTTTGTAATGTTACACAAAGAAATAAGCGGGGAAACGTCGATAAATACATTTGAGTATCGACCTGTTACCATTTCATCGTAGATAACTTTTTCAAATCTTACTGCATGAGCCATAGCAAATCTAATCTTTGGATATTGTCTTGCAAGCTCTAGTACATTTTCTGCTCCTGAAAATTTGTCGGGACCAGTATGAAACAATATAGGAAGAGAATGTTTTTCTGCATAATCAAGTATTTTTGAATTAGCCAAATCTGTAGCTTTTGAATGTGTTGCTAATGTGTGTAGCTTAAGACCAAAAATTCTGTCAAGAGAAGAAACTGTTTCTAAATAGCTAATTTGTTCTTCCTCTTTGATTCTAGGAAAAACAGCAGCAAAAGGAAATATTATATTCTCTCCGAATAACGAGACTTCATAAAACAACTGTTTATTGGCTAACTCATATGGAAAACTTTCAGCAGAATTGGAATGAGGAATTAGTTTGACCTTTTCATTCGCAAAACAACTGAAATCAAAGTAGTACATTGAAGATGCACACGGAAACGTTACAGCATGATCTATATTTACCAATCGTAGTTTTTGGGTCAGATCGATAATACTCTGAGTAAAAGGATACCTACCCTTAATTATGTTCATATGGTCAACACCCGAGTGGGTATGAGCGTCGATTAGGCATTCATCGTCCTTTGATAATTTATCAAAAGCCGACAGTCTTTCTATCATAAGTCAGAATCTTATCATATTTGACCAATTTTAACCCAGCTGTATAATAAGTTCACATGATTTTAAATAAATCCAACAAAATACAGGCTAGGAAGTTTTTTAACGAAATTTTGAACCTAGGAATTGAGTTTAAGTTAGATGACAAGGTTACAAAAAAACACCTCTCAATTCAAGAAGGTCTTGGTTTAATTAACGACTTACCAGAAGAAGGCCAAGACGAGAATAGTATCTTAGAAGAGTTTAAACAAAAAGTTTTACCTTATTGCACAAACTTTAGTAGTAGAAATTTTATGGGATTTCCAGACGCAGGTAACTCTGTAGCCTCAATTGGTGGTGCTTTACTTTACAATTTTCTCCAGCAGAATCTAATCAATCAAAACTTTTGTGGACCGTCGGCGACTTTTATTGAGATATGCGTTATCAATTGGTTGAGAGAAACTGTGGGGTACAGTAAGCTTCGAAATATTAAAGACATTTGGGATGTGGGAGGACTAATTACCCCAGGTGGAACTTCCAGCAATACGATCGGGATCATGTTGGCTAGAGAAAACAAGTTTCCAGGAGCTATGGAGTCAGGAGTAACCGATCCAGATAAAGGCTGGTTAATCGTCCCTAAAGGAATTGGTCACTATAGTGTTAAAAGTGGGCAGATGTGGGTTGGTTGTGGTAATAGATTGATAGAGGTTGAGACTAATGATTTCAAATATGATTTGGTCGATTTAAAGAAAAAGCTTGTAGAAAACAAGGGTAAAGTAATGTGTGTGGTTGCTTATGCTGGTGATAGTAGAACCATGACAGTCGATAATTTTGGCAAAGTTGCCGAGATAGTTAAATCGGTCGATCCCAATATTTGGCTTCATGCAGATGCATGTCATGGATTTAGCCTTGGATTTAGCAATAATCTTAGACATATGATAAAAGGTATTGAGCAATTTGACAGTATTTCATTAGATCCACATAAGGTTTTAGTCACTCCGTATGTTATAAGCACTTTATTAGTAAAAGATCCAAAAAAACTAAAGGCAATTACTAGTCTTTCTGATCTAATAATGCAGGAACAATTTGCATTCGGCCAAGTAACCCCATTTCTAGGTAGTAGGCCATGGATATCGTTAAAACTTTGGTTTGTAATGAAAAATCTCGGCAAAAAAGGTCTTTCTGACTTAATTGACAAGCGTCATCAACTCGCAGTTTATTTAGAGTCAAAATTAAGAAAAGATCATGATTTTATAGCACTAAACAAGGTTCAAATTAATTCCGTTGCCTTTATGTATAAAGGGAATATTGATATTAAAAATATTGATTTATTAAATCAAGTCAATAAAAAAATCCATGAATCCATCATAAAGGAAGGAAAATTTCATCTTCATCAATTTAGTGTTCCAGATTCCGGGGTTATTAAAAAAGATGAAATTCTTTATCCTCAAAGATTTATGTGTGGTAATCCAAACACCACTGAAAATGATGTAGATAACATGGTTGAGTATGTTAGAAAAATGGGGCAAAAGGTGGTTACTAAATTTGACAAATGAAAACTTCTTGTGTGTTTATAAATAAATTGGACGCCTACTTTTCTAGTTATTTCAAGGATAAAAAATATTTTGTTTGCATTTATGGTTCGTATGCAAACGGTCACGCAGATAAAGCCTCAGACGTTGATATGTTTGTAGCCAGTAATAATTTAAACATAAAAGATATCGAGAGTATAAAAACTTTTGTAATTGACTTTCATAGACAAAATCATCTATCGTTAGATAACGAGGTGCCTTATGACGTAAAACTTTTAGTAGATTACGAAGATATTGAAAATGCAATAAATTTAAACTGTTTTGTAGTAGATGAAAATGGACAAATAACCATACCGAAGATTGAAAAAACTAAAGAATTCTTGGGATCGTATAATGTTAAATTAAGGCTTATTTTAAACGCTTTGAGCTCACCTCACATTTTTCTTGGAAATGACAAAGAAAAATATTCGAGTTACAAAGAAAAAGCGGAAAGGGCTGTTTACAAGTTAGCTACAAATTTAGTACAAAAAGGCAGCCAATTTACCGCTAAAGAATTAGTTAACGTTTTATTAAACAGTCCAAACGACGAAGATGGAGAATTGTATTTAGGATACAAAAAATACAAATCGGTAAAAAAATATTTAGTAAACCTTATCAATAAACATGAGAACAAAAACGACAGTCAACTTTAAAAATGTCTTGATAACTGGTGGGGCAGGATTTATCGGGTCAAATCTTGCTGATTTCTTGCTTTCTTGTGGCTTATATGTGACTATCTTTGATAATCTGTCAAGAAAAAATGTAGAAAAAAACCTATTCTGGTTAAATGATAATTACCACAATAGGTTAAAAGTAATTATTAAGGATGTCAGAGATAAAAAAAGCGTATACGAAGCTATTAAAAATAAAGATGTCATTTTCCATTTAGCCGCCCAAGTTGCAGTAACTGATTCGATTAAAAGTCCCATAGAAGATTTCGAAATAAATGCTCTAGGATCGCTGAATGTTTTGGAAGGTATCAGAAAGTTGTCACCAGAGACTCCAGTTATCTATTCTTCTACGAACAAGGTCTACGGAAAAATAGATTCTCTTGCTACTATCAAAAAGGGTAAAAGGTATATATTCGCTGACAAAAAGTATCAAGAAGGTATTGATGAAAATTATACTGTAGATTTTTACTCACCATATGGATGTTCAAAAGGGGCGGCAGATCAATATTTCAGAGATTATTCAAGAATTTATAATTTGAAAACTATTGTCTTTAGGCAATCGTGTATATATGGCAACAGACAGTTTGGAAACGAAGACCAAGGTTGGGTGATGCACTTTCTCAAAAATTCCGTCTCTGGAAAAAATATTGATATATATGGAGACGGAAAGCAGGTTCGTGATATTCTTTACATAGATGATTTGATAGAAGCGTATTTATTAAGTCTGAACAATTTAGATATAAGTTCCGGAAAAATATATAACATAGGCGGAGGTCTAAATAATTCTGTTTCACTAATTGAACTATTATTATTAATAGAGAAAGATTTAAATATACAACCAAAATATGTTTTTCGTGACTGGAGACCTGGTGACCAAAAGATATTTTATTGCAATTTAGATAAAATTAGAAAAGAGTTGAGATGGGAACCAAAAATTGATGTAAATGACGGATTAGACAAATTAAATAACTGGGTAAAACAATTAATTTAATGTCAAAAAGTAAAATATTTTTACCGTTAGAGGATAATTTTGTTAAAAAAGTATTTTTTACATTGTTAAGCCCAGGTAGAACTGGGTCGACACTGCTTACGCATTTATTAAAACAGCATCCAGAAATCGATATTGTTAGTGAACCTTATTTAATCAGAGTTGAAAAATCTATTGATCCAAAAAAAATTGAGGAATTTTATACCCTATATAAGTATTCATTGGTTGAAATGTCACACAGAAAATATATTGGAATAGCTGAAAAAACTGGTGAAAATTATGACAATCTTGTCAATTTTTTCTCAAAACACATTATTTTTATAATTCGCGATCCTCGTGACGCTCTAGTTTCAGCAAAAGAAAAATGGTTTGCAGAAAAAGATATTAGATTTTCAAGATTTGAAAATGCCAAGCAGTACCTAGATTCGTACCTCAAATTGATAGAGTGGGTTTACGGGCAGCAGAAGCTTGGAAAGATTAATTTGTGTCTAGTAAGATATGAAGATTTGGTTAAAAATCCAAAAAAATCTCTTACATATATATTTAATTTTCTTAGATGCAGTATTGAATACACAGATGGGTGCATATCAGACGCTCAAACTAATAAATGGCGGTCGAGGGGAGATAAAAAACTATCTGGCAAAGTAGCTAAAATTCATAGTCTATCGATTGGAAGATGGGAAACATTTTTAACAAAGAGCGAATTAGATCTTATAAACAAAAAATACCTAAAATTAATGAAGATTACTAAATATGACCAGAAATGTTACTTAGGTTGCATTTGAAATCAAAAAGCGGTATATTTCTAGACATGGCAAGAAAAGAAGCGTGTGTATACAGAACAGGGAGCGGTAGTCAAAGTGGATCAGGCAGTATTCCTTTTAGCCTCCCGATTGTTGATTGTTCCAAATGTCAGATTTTGACTGAACAAAGAGCCAATGATAGTACTTGTTATAATCCAGATATGAATGAAAAGAGCTGTCCGATATCTCCACAAAGTAGATCACTTTCTGAAAATACACAAGGAGAGATTGAAAACATGTCCAACGAGTCCTAAGTATTTTATTCTATTTGTTATCCATTTTTCCTACATATTCTCCAGCATTGGGAAAATTATTTTTATAGTCCTCAACTAATTTTTTAGTTAACTGTTTTGGATATAAATTATCTGGTAGATTATCAATATCAAGCCAAGTGAGCCACATGGAGCCATCTGTATGCTGTGGATCTAGTCTATGTTCCAATTGTTCAAATTTATTAATATCTCCCAGAATAAACAATTCTAGATTTTGTTCATCATGATCAGTATCAAAAAAGTCTCTGATGTATAAAACTTTTTGATCAGGTACAGGAAGTCTTTTTAGGTAGACCAAAGCCTTGGTCAAAAGAAAGAATTCATAAACCATTATTGGGACTTTTACGATGTGGAGAATGTGGCATGATGATAACTTGTGATTTTAAAGTGAAACATTATAAACATGGATCAATTGGCGTTTTTAATTATTTCAGATGTACCAAAAAAACTAAAGCTCACAAATGTTCTCAACCTTACATAAGGTTTGAGAGTTTAGATAAAGAACTCTCAAGTCTGATCAAAAAGTATTCTTTGCCAAAAAATTAAGCAAGCATGATGATTAAAAGATTAGATAATGAAAAAATTGACCTTGCCCAATTTAGTCATAAGTTTGTTAGAGAAAAAGAAGAGGAAGTTAGAAAGATTTTCTCCAAATTAAAATTTCTTTTGGATTCGTATTTAGAACAAGACATTGATAGGGAAAGTTATCTTTCAAAAAAGAATGATTTACTTTCCCAAAAGAAAACAATTGAGGAGAAAATCTTTCTAACTTCCAACAAACTCATAATTCTTGGCTCGAACCCATGCGAGAATGGATTATTGAAGCTAAAAATGTGCCATTCATCGCAGACGGAAATGACCTAGAGGCTAAAAGGGTGTTGGCCTTAAAAATCTTCGGCTCGAACTTAACACTCAAAGACAAAAAAGTCCGAGGGGAAGGGATAGATGTCTGGTCCGCACTTCGTGCCGACCCGACAGGTCGGAGATGGGAGCGGGATAGGGAAGTCGAATCCCTTTCTCTACCTTGGGAAGGTAGCGTTAGGCCGTTTAACTAATCCCGCATTTAATGTTTGATTTTACTATTTTTTAAACATTAAAGAAATTATTGACTTAAAAAGATGTTATGAAATAATAAATTCATGGAAACTGAAATTAAGTGTAACCACAGTGGAGAATGACATACTATTCACAGTAATACATGTAATGAAGTAAAACCTGTTGATAAAAAAGTACCACCCATTAAGGTTAAAACAAATAAGAATAGAAACTCCACCTGCTCCATTAAAGAGTGCGGGTACTTAAAGTTATCTAGGCAATACCAGAATGTTTCCGGGATGAATGATATTTGGATTAACAAGTTTGTTTTCACTGGCTATTTTCACCCATTGATATCCGTCTCCATATGCCCTAACTGCAATTTTCCAAAGAGAATCACCCTTAACTACCTCATAGGTTGTTGCTGTTATGGATTCCGTTGTAATATCTGTTGTTTCTTCAGTAATTACTACGTTGTCTTCTTCCGAGCTTGGAATAACTACCTCCTGCCCCTCTTCAATAACGGAGGCATCTGCTATTTTATTCGCAGTTGCAATGTCAACCCATTTAAATCCATCTCCATAGTATTTCACGGATATATCCCACAAGTTTTCACCACTTGAAACGACGTGAGTTTTTTGTGTTAATTCAATGGAATTGGGTTGGTTTAATAATTCAGCAGGAATTGTACCTCTATCATTTTTTAAGTATTTGATAACTAAACTTCCAACAATAATCACAACTAATGCACCCATAACCATAGAAATTGTTGACTCGTTTAGTTTTATAGTTTTCAAAAAATTTTTTAAATTAAATTCTTTCAATTTATTTCACCCCGTTTTCTTCAAGGCAGAAGATCTTAGTAATTGCAATTTAAACTAGAAGCTAATTGAAGTCAAGTAGGTTTTACTATAAAATAAGGGCTTGGTTTACAATGTGGGGTCGTAGCTCAATTGGTTAGAGCGCTTCCCTGTCACGGAAGAGGTTGCGAGTTCGAGTCTCGTCGATCCCGCATTGAAAACTAGCTTCAATAAATATATCAAACTGCATATACCCCGTGACGAGACTAGAACATTTGGTATAATGTTTTTAGCATGGACGAATTTTTAGATAAAGTAAAAAAGTTTGCATTATTGGAACAGAGTAGAACTCAAATGCCACTCCTTCCCCACATTAATATATCCGCTGAAGTTGGACAATTATTTGCAACGAAATTTAAAGCTAATTCTCAAGTTGTGCAAGCTGGGACTTACTTAATGGACTGCATGATTGGAGAAGCATTAAAACAAAACAGGTTGAAAGATCATATTGAGATGTCTGCGAACAAAACAAGTGAATTGATTTTAAGTTCAAACATATCTAAAAATGATGCTGAAAATATTAAGTATTGTGTTCTTGAACATCATGGAGTTACGAAATTTTATTCAATAGAATCTGAAATTTGTTGTAACGCAGATTGTTACAGATCTGTTTCAATTAAAGGTTTTTCGTACGCTATAAGATTTCTAAGAGATATGCCTTTTGAAGAATTAATTGAACTATTGAAAAACAAGGTCGAAGAAAAATGGCAGGCATTGACATTAGATATGTGCAAAAGAGAAATTGAACCTCAATATAAGATTATCAAAAATTACCTGTCCTATTTGTCAAAACAGTAATGTTTTAAACTTGTACCATTGACTCCGCATTGAGAACTAGGCATAAAAAGTGTATATAAATATATCATTTCTTCAATCGAAACAACTATTTTCGAACTTTTGATATACTTCACTCAATTCTATGACATTAGAACAGCTAAATTTAGTTGGACATCAGTTACCGGATAATAATGTGTTGCTTTACCATCAAACAGAGTCCTTTCCCCCAGGTAGTGGTACTGAAAAAATGGCTGCAATTGTTGGATCGAAAATTCGCCGTATGCCAGTTGGTGTAGATATTTCAACTCAAAAACAATTAAGAATTTTCGAATTGGGTATGGGCGCGGGCGCACTTTATGGAGCTTTATTCCCGCTTATTCACAAAAGGAGAGTATTACTCAGAGGTATAGATAAGGACATTGTTGATTTAAGCTTAGCAAGGTTTAATCTTGAACGACTTAAAGAAAAGTATAAAGCAGAACAAACACTTTTTGATTTCCAGGTAGCCGACTGGACTAATTGGGAAACACTTCACGAACTCGGTAGAAATTCAAACAACGTTGTAGCTTTTAATCCCCCGTTTTTCAGTGAAAGTCACGAACTACCAGCAAAGTTGAGTCATACTCGTAGAGAAACAATTTTTACACCAAATTCAAATGAATTATATCATTACGAAACGGTCTTTCCACAAATTCATAGTATCTTAAGCACTGAAAAAGGTAGTTTTTTCATAGCTAGATTACCAAGTGTAAGCATTCGTAACCATTCAAAACTTAAAGATCTAATAAAGAGAACTGTGAAAAGTTTTAATGTTCCAATAAAAACACAAAATATATATCAAGTTAGAAGACATCACATAAACAAATTCTTAATACTGGAGGTTAATTAACAATTTGCATTTATCTCACGGCTGATGTTCTAAACTCGTACCATTGACTCCGCATTGTAAATTAGGCACAAATAGTATATCTAAATATATCATTTCACGACTCCAAGCAATTATTTTCGAACTTTTGATATAATCAAAGTGTGACAGATAAGCAAGTTTTTAAACATCTTTTCAGGATTGCAGTTAATTCCAAAGATCCTGAGGGTGTTGTTGGTGCCTGTATAGTTTCAAGTAATAAAATATTGGTATCTTCAGCTAGTGCAGATGATGGAATAAGACATGCAGAAGATTTGGTTATCGAAAAGTTTAAATCATTAAATGTACCGATAACTTCAGAAATGGTTCTTTATACGACACTTGAACCATGTAGCTATAGAGACGCTAAAAACAAAGTTCTCGATTGCACTAGTATTGTCATTGATTCCGGACTAAAAAATGTCGTCTACGCAGCTCCTGACCCAGAATTTAGCAAAGAAGCCAAAAATAGATTTTTAAAGGCAGATTTTACATACAGAATGGTAGATAATAAAGGAATAACAAAAACTGCAATAGAGTTGTTTAACTCTACAATAAGAATTCCACTTACATCCATGAATCTTCCGAGAAAGAAGAAGATACCTATTTATTAGCTCTAGACTCGTACTATTGATTCCACATTGAAAATCCGCCGGCAGGCGGAGCTTCTGAAAGTGTATCAAACTGCATATACCCCGTAACAAGACCCAAACTTTGATATAATTTACAAATATATGAACATTCTATATTTATTACTCATTATTTTATATGCCACATTATCTCCACTGTCTCTTTTTTATTCGCAAAAGTTAATTTATAAAGACAAAAACAAATATGGTGTACATATACATTATTTAGCAAAGTATTTGTCTACACTTTTATTTTTGCCTATACTGTTTATTCCGAACGTAAATCTGGCTTTAATACCACAGAGAGGTTGGTCAGTTGCTTTCTTGGTTTTGACATTTGTTTTGATAGTTCTTGGAGTTAAAAGAGCAATAAAAAGAAAGGTGATGTTTTTTTATTTTGGTGGTGTATCAGCTGCTTTCATGGAAGAACTTTTGTATAGAAGTGTAATTTTCGGTTTGTCACTGTCTATTTGGAGTAATCAATGGATTGCTTTGATTGTTTCCTCATTTCTTTTTGGAACATGGCATCTGAAAAATTATTATTGGAGTGGAAAAAGATCAATTATCATTCAATTTTTCTATACAGCTTTATTCTATGGTCCTATATTTGCTTTAATGAGGATATATACGGGCGATATATATTTAGGAATACTTTTTCATTTTTTAACAGATGCAACTTGTGCTCTAGCACCCGATTGGACAAGGGGTTGGTTAGTTCATGGAGGAAAGGGAGGCAATTATTCAGATAATGTATTACCCAAAGTATAATTCATTAGTTTCGTGATTCTAAACTCGTACCATCGATTCCGCATTGTAAATTAGCTTCAGGAACTATATCAAACTGCATATACCGCAAAAGGATTAGAACTAATATATTTTTTCTAATATTTCTTTTGCGATATTTCTTGGGGTTTTATCTGCATCAATAATTATTGCACCTTTTTCTTTCATATTTTCTTCCCACGCGTCTTTCCAACCCAAGACAACATTTCTGCCTTCTTGATTATTTCCAATATCCTTAGTCCCCTCCCTATTTTTAAGTCTATAGTTTAGTGCTTCAGAAGTAAGATAAAGAACAATAAATTTATCAAATAAAGGTAGAATATCGTCCATGTTTGAGGCAATTCCACTATAAAAAGCAATATTTTCTTTTTGGGAGTTAAATTTCTTTTTTAATCTACCTATATTACAAATCCATTCAGCGTTTATCAAATGATCAGGATTGGAATTATCGTAATCTTTAAAAATTATATTAGTGCCTTTATGAACCATTTTGAACATTCCTTTAATATTTTCTATATCTACGGCTTCATAACCCATCTTTTTTAAGACCTTGCATGTAGTAGTTTTACCGGTACCTGATACCCCCGTTATCAAAATTTTTTGCATATAGAATGATTTTAACAAATTAATTCTAAACTTGTACCATTGACTCCGTCATAATTTTTATTTAAACATTCATATAGGTTATAATAAAAATCCAATGTTATGTTACAAAACATCAAAATTGCTGCTCTAAAAAAAGAAGACATTCCACTGTTCACAAAGTTGTGGAACCAAGATCCTACATTATTAACTTCTAGTAGATTTATTATGACAAATGAAAAAGCTTTAAAGGGCTTTAATGAAAAAATGTTTGACTATTTTGGACTTTATAAAAAAAATAAATTGATTGGATTTGTTTTATATCAACACATAGATAATGAAATTTGGCTTAAACACATTCTAATTGATAAAAAAAATCGTAAATTAAAATTTGGATCAAAACTGTTGAAAGGATCATTAGCTTTGTATAAAGACAAGGAAATAAAAACTGAAGTTATTATTGGTAACGATGCTGCCAAAATTTTTTTCATTCTAAATGATTTTAAAATTTTATTTAGGGACGAAAAAAACAAACAGGATATTCTATCCTACAAAACAACAAACTAATTTCAAGCATTACTGAAAAGTTCTAAACTGGTACAATTGATTCCGCATTGTAAATTAGCCACAAAAAGTATATCTAAATATATCATTTCTTCAGTTTTAACAGTTATTTTAGAACTTTTGATATAATGAATATATGAATCTAAACGAAATTGAAAATAGAATTATTAAAATTGAGGAAAGAAATAAACGTGTAGAATTAGATAAAGCTTGGGAAATTTCTTTTCAACGAAAACTTTTAATATTTATTTTAACATATTTGACAATTGGATTATTCATGAGTTTTATAAACGTTGATAGACCTTTTTTAAATGCCATCGTTCCCAGCCTTGGATTTCTATTTTCAACACTTTCAATACCTCTTTTTAAAAACATCTGGATTAAAAGTCAAAAGAAGTTTTAAACTTGTACTATTCCTCAACATTACAAAGTTAATCCTATAGCATTGACTTTAGCCTCACACTGTGTTATATTTCCTCACAAATTTGGAGAAATCTCAGGTTCAATTTGTACCTAATTATTTCTCCATTTTTTATTTATCTTGTTCTTTAACATCTTCAAGATTTGAATTTTAAGACAAAGCTAACATTGAGAATTTGTTACAAATAAACAAATTTTTACAGTTAGTTTTGTCGAAATTTTCATATTCAATTAAACAAACCAAAAGGAGATGAGAAAATGTCTGGTGTTACTATCTACGAACGGTTATGGGATTGCCCTGCGTGTCGCACAGTGGATATTTCTGCTCTACGAAAAAAGAAATGTCCAAATTGTGGTTACAGTAAGACCTCACAAGAAGAGGAAAGAAGAACTTGTATTAAGGTCACAGATGCAGAAGGTCTTGCTCTTGCAATGGGCGGTGAAAATTGGACGTGCTCAAATTGTGGTTCTGTTAATCTGAAGAAACACAAAAAGTGCTCCTCATGTTCTAATCCTAAAGATGAGAGCGACCATGTAAATGAGGTGCGTAAGATGACAAGTCCTCCTCCACCTGTTTTTACTGCAAAAGATGAAGATCAGCAGTGGTACGAACAGGAAAAAGTTAAGGAAGTAGTTCATCCAGAAGCAAAACGCACATTACCAGTAAAGACTAATTGGACTTCACAGCCCATGACGATAATTACTGAAGAAGTGTCTAACCTTGACCCAATCATGATCAGAAACGGCATCGTTGCCTTTTTTGCTATTGTTTTGTTGGGACTACTCGGCTACGGCATTTTTCATACTAAAAGTGTTGATGGAACAGTGACAGGATTTTCGTGGTCACGTGACGTTGTCATTCAACACTATGTGGCAGTTCATCATACAGACGAATCGTCAACTCCCGCTGGAGCATACAACATTACGTCTCGAGAAGTGTCGCGACAGGTTCCAGTCTATCGAACAGACGAAGTTCCATACGATTGTTCCTACGACATACCTGGAACTTGTACTGATCTTGGCAACGGCGCGGAAAGCTGTACAGATGATACCCATGTAAGCAAAACTTGCTATAACGATGTGCAGGTAGTTGACCACTACGATACTGTCTGGGATACCAAGTATTCGTATGATCTAAACGAGTGGATATACGCACGAACTGAACATTCAGAAGGTAATGACAGAAAGCCTTATCCTCCCAAGTATACGGTTTACCTTGATGGACAACAAATTATTGGAGCAGAGAGAGTAAGTAGCACTCCTGAAAAATATGTTGTTTACTTTGAGGTAAATGAAAAAGATGAGACCAAAGTCTATACCTATTCAACTTCTGAATCCGAGTGGAATCAGTATAATGAAGGTGACATCTATCCACTGAAAGTTAATCTGGCAAGCATGATCATCAATAATCCTTTGCAGGATAAAATCAGTGCCGCTTTAACTGCACAGCCCAAATAATTGAATAACTTGAAGCATGGCGTGTAAACCACTCACATCCCAAAAAGATGAAGAAGTTTGCACGTCCTTATATAGCTGTGTTGCTATACTGATGAGCTCAAAAGAGCGAAAAGGTTCTAAACATGTACCATTGACTCCGCATTGTAAATTAAGCACAAACCTTATAAATATATGACTAAATCTTAGCAATAACCACAGGAGTTTTCTTTTTCGATGTGCCTTCATAACCAAAAATTCGCAATGCGCTATAACCTCTCTTTAAACATAATTCTAAATACTCAGTACCAAATAATTTTTTTGTATCTTTTAAAAATAATAATTTATTAATCCATTTTCTCCAGTCATCATCGTTGAGTAAATTTAGTCCGTAGTAATGAAATGAACGATCAGTACGAAGTATTACGCCTTGCGATAATCTCAGAGATTTAATTTCATCCATATTTGCCTCGTCTTCAGAAAAATCAAAATCTAACATTTGTAGTTGTTTTGTTTTTCCTCCAACTACAACTTTTGAGCCTATTGCCAGAATATTATGAATACTGATAGCTGCTCCTTCAATGTCAAATTTTTGTATAGTCTTGTTGCGTGTAGCTTCAGATAATCTTTCTATGCCATCTATTCCTGACCAATTATCTCTCAACAAAGTCTGATCATTTCCATCTGCAGGATAAGTTGATTCAGGATCATATTCCGTATGTGAAAATTGTTCTATGCCGTAATAATCAAATATTCTACTTACAACTTCGCTCGCATTCATACCAATTCTGAGAATCTCTTGATCGGTAGACATGTCTTTTCCACCAAATAAAGTATCTTGTTTATACCTCCACAATAATTCATTACTCATGGTACATAATGTTTTAATTTACTCTGCGAGAAATATACCAAGTTATTAATAAAAGTCAATTTAAGACGATTTTCGAACAACTTGTTCAATAATAAATCACCAACACAACGTTTTAATTGATATTAGTCTGAATAATTCTTTTCAAGGCAAAGACCATCAGTAGATGTTGCATTATTTACATCAACAGTTAATATCTCGTGCCTATACTTTTTTTCTAAAAGCATGTTTGGTACACCAACATGACTTTTAACTCTACTAACTATTTGTGGTAGATCTTCTGGACGACCTCGATCTTCAGCAACAATTGTATGGCAAGAATTACACACAACAATAGACCGTGAATTTACTCCAATTAACGTAACATTAGAGATAGCATCTTTTAACATAGAAAAGGATTATAAATCTTGAATTGATTTTTCACAAATTACTCGATGATTATGTTATAATTTTTCAAATTGGTATCAAAATATAAATATAAGAGAGTTCTTCTTAAACTTACCGGTGAGTTATTTGGTTTTGAAAAAGGAAAGGGTATTAATTTCTCTTCATATAATTCAATTAGTAAAATTTTGGTGAACCTGGTAAATAAAACAGGTTTGGAGCTAGTTGTAGTTATTGGAGGTGGAAATATCTTTAGGGGTAGAGAAAAGGACTCTCAAGTAGATGAAGCAACTGCAGATTATATGGGAATGATAGCAACAGTTATAAATGGACTTGGTCTACAAGAAGCAATTGAAAGAAATGGCGGAACAACAAGACTGATGACAGCCTTTGAGATCAAAGCAGTTGCCGAGCCTTTTATAAGAAGAAGAGCCATTAGGCATCTAGGTAAGGGTCATATAGTTATTCTTGCGGCGGGTATAGGAAGCCCATTTTTTACAACAGATTCAGGTGCAGCACTTCGTGCAGCAGAACTTAAATGTGATGTACTTCTTAAGGCTTCTAATGTAGACGGTGTTTATTCAGAAGATCCAAATTTAAATCCAAAAGCTGCAAAGTTTGAAAAACTTACATTTGATGAAGCAATCTTTAAAAATTTAAAAGTAATGGATACTTCAGCCTTTCTAATTTGTAAACAAAAAAATATTCAAGTTGTTGTATTTAATATAAACAAATTAAATGATCTTGAAGATATTCTAAAAGGTAAAATAATAGGAACATTAATTACAAATTAACCCCAAATAGATATCCTATAATATTGACTTTTTACATTTAACATGATAGTATTTCCCTACAGTCAACTGCGACTGAATTTGACATAAAAAGAGGTGTTTTGATGAACGTAACTTGGCTTGGTGTTTTTTTGATCTGTGTAATTAGCTGGGGGTCAGGTACGTTTGCACGAACCGTGATATATAAGAATACCTCAATTGAGTTTGATAGCCCAACGGGATATCGAAACAATCAGTTTTGGTATGTAGTATTCGCGGTGACGAATTTTCTTTCCATTGTGGGAGCGGTGATTTCAGGAGCAATGCTTCTGTTTGAAATAATCTCATAATGAAGTACACCCTTGGTGTTGTTTTTTTATTCAAGCCAAGGGTGTAAGTTTTTTTCTTCTGTTATAATTATTTTTAATGACCAATCTCCAAATAGCTGAACTTTTAAGAAATATAGCTTCAAGTTACCAGTACAAAGATGAAAATAAGTACAAATTTCAAATAATTGCATATAATCGTGCAGCAGATGCTGTAGAACATTCCACATCTGAGTTAAAAGACCTGTGGGATGATGGTAAGTTAGATCAAGTCCCTTCTATTGGAGCTTCAATAGCCTCACATCTTGACGAAATATTTAGAAACGGAAAATCCAAGCATTTTGAAAAAATCATGAGTGGAATACCCGAGGATGCGTTTAAATTAATGATTTTACCAAAAGTGGGTGTCAAAACAGCGATAAAAATGATTGATGAGCTCCCAAAGTCCGAGTTAAAGAAAAAAATTAGTGAGGCTGAGGCATTATCAAATAAGACTAAACGTCATCTTCTACCATATGCTGAAACTATCGCTTCTGAGGTCACAGAATGGCTAAAAGAGGGGCCTGATATCATAAAGGTTGATAGTTTAGGGTCTCTGCGTAGAAAAGTTGCAACTGTAGGCGATATTGATATAGCAGTAGCTTCAAATAATCCTTCTCTGGTCTTTGAAAGGTTTGTTAACTATCCAAAAATACAGAAGGTTATAGAAAAAGGGGAGCATACTTCTTCAATTTTACTTCCTGGAAATGTTCAAATAGATTTGTTGGTTGTTAATCCTGAAAGTTATGGTTCTGCCCTTCAACACTTTACTGGTAGTAAGCATCACAACATTGCTCTTCGTGAATACTCTTTAAAAAAAGGACTTTCTATGTCTGAATATGGTATTAAAGATTTAAAAAATAGAAAAAATATTAAATTGAAGACTGAAGAAAAACTATATGATTATTTAGGCTTAGATTATATTGAACCCGAATTAAGAGAAGATACAGGGGAAATTGAAGCATCTAAGGAACATACCCTTCCCAAACTCATTGAGTTAGAAGATGTTAAAGGAGATCTTCAAATTCACAGTGATTTTGATATTGAAACTAGTCACGACTTGGGAGTCTCAACAATGGAAGATTTAGTAGAGAAGGGGAGATCTAAAGGATATGAATATATTGCTTTTACAGAGCACAATCCAAGTAGGGGAAAACATAATGATAATGAAATTGTGGAAATCTTAAAAAGAAAGCGTGAAAACATAGATCAATTAAATTACTCAATTAGTAAGAGTGTTAATAATAGGGTAATTCATGTGTTCAATAGCCTTGAAATTGATATTCCCACCGATGGGGGACTTTCAATTCCAGAAAAAGGACTTGAATTATTAGACTTTGCACTCGTTTCAATACACTCAAGTTTTGATACAAATAGAGATATTATGACTAAAAGAATTTTATCAGCACTCTCCTACCCTAAAGTAAAAATTTTTGCCCACCCTACCGCAAGAAAAATAAACGAACGGGAAGGGATCGAAATTGATTGGGAAGAAGTGTTTGATTTTTGTCTTAAGAATAATAAATATTTAGAAATCAATGCTGATCCAATGAGACTTGATTTACCAGATAACCTTATTAGGGATGCCGTGAAAATTGGTGTGAAATTAACATTTGGAACTGATACTCACGAGGTAACAATGATGGATAATATGAAATATGGAGTTTATACAGCCAGACGCGGTTGGGCTACAAAAAAAGATATTATAAACACCATGAGTCTAGTAGATATAAAGAAAATCCTAACTTAACTTTGCCATTTTTTTTAAAGATGATAATATTTTACATAAGATGATAGAATTTTATATGAATAGGAGGTGATTAATAAATGAATTTATCAATAATTTTATTATTAGCAGTTTTAGTATTGGTCGGTTGGGTTATCGTTACATATAATTTTTTTGTTTCGAGCAAAGCACGAATCAAAGCATCTATTCAAGAAATTGGCAACCAACTTAAAAGACAGGCTGACTTAATTCCAAATCTTGAGTCTTCTGTCAAAGGATATTTGACTCATGAAAGAGGTATTTTAGAAATGCTTGCAGAAGCCAGAAAACTATTATCCAAAGGACAAGATGCATCTAAACAAATATCTGAAGTTTTACCTAAACTTCAAGTTGTGGTTGAAAGCAATCCAGAACTTAAAGCAGATAATGTAGTTTCTAAATTAATGGATGAGTTAAGAGATACATCGGATAAAGTAATGTATTCGAGAAGATTAATGATTGATCTTACAGCTGACTACAATATCAAAAGAGCAACAGTACCAACTAACATTGTTGCCAACCTTTTCAAGTTTGAAGAATTAAAAGGATTGGAAACACCTGAAGGTGGGGATTTTTTAAAAGTGTCTGATTCTGAAATGAAATCACCCAAGGTTAATCTTTAATGAAAAATATCTACGAAGTTCAAAGTAGTAATAAATTTAAAAGCAATTTAATTATTGTTTTGTTCTTGTTATTTTCATTTTTGGCAATTTATATTCTTTCTCAGGCCTTTGGTTATTACTCAGGTTATGAACTTGGAGGCTTAGGGTACGTTGGTATTGCACTGATTGTTTCTGGAATTTCTACATTTATTAGTTACTATTACAGCGATAAAATAGTCCTTGGAATTTCTGGTGCAAGAAAAGCTACAAAAGAAGAAGATAATCTTTTTACCTCAGTAGTTGAAAATATTTCATTAGGAGCAGGTATTCCAATTCCAAAATTATTTGTTATTGATGATTCTGCTCCCAACGCATTTGCAACTGGAAGGGACCCAACACATGCTGTAGTTTGTGCAACAACAGGGCTCCTTTCTAAGCTTAATAGAACCGAACTTGAAGGAGTTATCGCTCATGAAATGAGCCACATCAGAAATTATGACACTAGGCTTATGAGTATCGTTTCAGTTATGGTTGGTCTGATTGCTCTTTTAGGAGACTGGTTTTTTAGAGCCAGTTGGCATGGCAGAAGGTCATCAGATAGTGATAATAAAAGCGGTTTAGGAGCATTAATTTTAATTTTAGGTATTCTCTTTGCAATTCTTTCTCCAATAATTGCAAAACTTATTCAACTAGCAATTTCCAGAAGACGTGAGTTTATGGCAGATGCTGGATCAGTTGAAATTACTAGACAACCACAGGGGTTAATTGCTGCACTTGCAAAGATATCAAATGATCATGAACCTCTAGAGGCTGCAAATAAAGCAACTGCACATCTTTACATTGTTAGTCCTTTTAAAGATCAGTCCGGAAGAGCTGTAGAAAAATTAGCTAAATTATTTAATACTCATCCTCCAGTTTCTGAAAGAATAGTAGCACTTCAAAAAATGAGTTAAAAAGATTATCATATTGCTATGATTAGTAAACTTGCTGATTTATCAAAGTTAATTGTATCTAAAAAGGAGGAGGGTTATTTTAAAAAACAGTTTGATGAAACCTTCAAAATAATTAATGAATTTAATAAACTTGACACCTCAAAGGTAAATGAAACCTATATAGTTACTAGTACTAAAAATGTATTAAGAGAGGATGTAATTGATTCAACAAGAATGTTAAGCCAAGAGGAAGCTCTTTCTTGTTCCAAAAGAAACCATAATGGCTATTTTGTTGTCGATGGAATATTAAATGAAGAATAAAAATATGAAATCTAACTCCAAAAATAAAGATTTAAATATTTTTGTAACTCTCAATCCCACTAAAGGTAAGGGTATTCCAATTGCCGTAAAAGATAATTATTTAACTAAAGGTTTAAGAACAACCGCAGCAAGCCTTGTTCTTGGCGACTTTATACCCCAATATTCTGCAACAGTTGTCAAAAAACTTGAGAAAAATGGTTATTGGGTTTACGGAAAAACAAATCTAGATGCATGGTGCCATGGAAGCTCAACTGAAACTTCAGATTACGGGCCAACACTAAATCCTTACGATACAACAAGACTTTCTGGTGGATCATCGGGTGGTTCTGCTGTTGCTGTTGCAACTGGAATTGTAGACGTTGCCATAGGTTCTGAAACTGCAGGTTCAGTTAGAGGTCCTGCTAGTTGGTGTGGAGTGGTTGGACTTAAGCCTACATATGGTAGAGTAAGTAGGTATGGAGTAATTGCAATGGGATCCTCTCTTGACTCTCCTGGTGTTTTATCTAAAAACGTTACCCTTAGCGCTAAAATTTTAAAGATAATCGCAGGAAAGGATCCAATGGATGCAACAAGTTCTGACAAAGAAGTTCCAGATTACGAATCAGCATTAACAGGTGATATTAAGGGAATAAAAATTGGACTTGTTGAAAATTACTTCTTAGACGAAATGGATGATGAAGTTAAAAAGGTTGTTTTGAATACTTTGTCTGTTTTTGAAAAATTAGGAGCAGAAATAGTTAAAGTAAAAACAATTGATCCCAAATATGCAATTGGAGTTTATACTGTGGTTCAAAGATCTGAAGTAGCCTCAAATTTAAGTAGATATGATGGTATTAGATATGGCGGAAAAAGAGAATTGTTTGGGACAGAAGCTAAAAGAAGAATAATGTTAGGAAATTTTACTCTTTCTGAAGGTTATAGTGACAAGTATTATAAAAAAGCCCAAAAAGTAAGAACGCTTTACATAAATGATTTTAATAAACTTTTTGAAAGTGTTGATGTCTTAATTGGTCCAACAATGCCTAACATTGCCCCCAAAATTGGCGCAACAAAGGATCAGGCTATGTTTGGAGAATTAGCAGATGTTTTAGCAGAACCATCATCAATTTCAGGTTTGCCTGCTATTTCTGTTCCATGCGGATTTGCCCATGATCTTCCTGTAGGTCTTCAAATAATAGGAAATAAGTTTGAAGAAGGCAAAATACTAAATGTTGCCTTTGCATATGAACAAAGCAATAAAAATGACAAATAATAAAAAAATATATACACCAGTAATTGGTCTAGAAGTACATATTGAATTGGCTACAAATTCAAAGATGTTTTGTGGTTGCCCGTCAAATCACTTTGGTAAAAAGCCTAATACTCAAACTTGTCCAGTTTGCTTAGGGTTACCAGGAGCTCTGCCTGTCCCTAATAATAAAGCAATTGATTGGTGTGTTAAATTAGGCTTAGTTTTTAACTGTAAGATTAATAAATCAAGTAATTTTGATAGAAAACACTATTTCTACCCCGATCTTCCAAAGGGGTATCAAATAAGCCAATATGATGACCCGTTTTGTTATGAAGGTAATTTCTTAATGTCTTCAACAAACCAAAATATCAGAATTAGAAGAATTCATATGGAAGAAGATACAGCCAAATTGCAACACACTGAAATTGATGGTAAAAAAGTATCTTTAATTGATTTTAATCGTTCAGGTGTTCCTTTGGTTGAGTTGGTGACAGAACCAGATTTCTCAAGCGTTGATGATGTCGTCATATTCTTACAAGAGCTTCAGAGAATAATTCGATATTTGGGTATTTCTACCGCTGATATGGAAAAGGGGTCCATGAGACTCGAAGCTAATCTTTCATTGACACCTAATGGGAAACTTCCAGATTATAAAGTAGAGCTTAAAAATATTAATTCTTTCAAATTTCTTAAAAAAGCGATGCTTTTTGAAATAGAAAGACAAAAAGACTTACTTTTGTCTGGTAAAAAAATAATTCAAGAAACAAGAGGATGGGACGAATTTAAGTCTAAAACTTTTAGTCAAAGAATTAAAGAAGAAGCCAAAGATTACAGATATTTGCCAGACCCCGACATTCCACCAATTGAATTAGAAAATGAAAATATTGATAATTTAAGACTTGAAATACCTGAACTTCCGCAAGCAAAAAGAATTAGGTTTAAAAAAGAATATGACCTGTCAGATGGTGTGATTGATATTTTAGTCGAAACAAAAGAACGGGCTACATATTTTGAAACGGCAGTTAAATTATCACCTAAGCTTTCTAAATCAATTGCGAGTTTAATGGTTAACAAGAATTTAGATAAAGAATATCCTGAGCCAGCAGGACTTGTAAAAAAGCTTGTGGAATTGGAAAAGAAAGATTTTAGTTCTGATTCAGATGTTGATCAGGCGATTATCGAAGTAATAGACAAAAACCCAGATGTTGTTACCTCCTACCGTAGTGGTAAGGGTCAAGTGGTAGGTTATTTAATCGGCCAAGTCCAAAAAATATTAAAGGGTAAAGGTGATCCTAAACTAATCAGCACGAAACTTCTTAATAGTTTACATGGGTAAAAATTTCTATTATTTATGGAGTTCTCAAATACTGTCACAAGTGACAGTTAATATGATGAATTTCTTACTTCTTTCTAAACTTTTTAATACAACTGGCTCAACTATTGCAACTTCACTTCTTTGGGTAAGTTATGCATTGCCAACAATTTTTTTTGGTCCAATTGGGGCAGGTGTTGCTGATTTCATAAGTAGGAGAAAAACACTTTTAATTACTAATCTTTTGCAAAGCTTGGTTATATTTCTTTATATTTTTAGTTATGACTATTCAATATTTTTACTTTTTTCAGTCGTTATCATCTATTCATTGTTAAATCAATTTTATGTTCCAGCAGAATCAGCATCTCTTCCATCAGTGACTACAAAGGACAAATTACCTAAAGCTAACAGTTTATTTTTTATTACCCAACAAATAGCCTTAATTGTAGGTTTTGGTTTTGCAGGAATAATTGAAAAATTTTTAGGATTTGAAGGCACTCTTATTATTTGTGCAGTTAATTTATTTATAGCTTTCATTTGTGTAAGCTTTTTGCCAAACTTTGCTCCTAGGAAAAAGGTACCAGAAAGTTGGGAGGAAATTATGAAAGTATTTTTTGGTCATATAATAGAAGGTTACAAATTTATTAAAACAAAAAAAACTGTTCTATATCCTTTAGCACTTCTTTTTAGTATTCAGGTTGGTTTAGCAATTGTTTTTGCAAATCTTCCAATAATAGCTGTCGAGATTTTGAAAGTTTCAACAACTTATGTAGGTATTTTGGTAGTTGCTCCAGCAGGAATAGGTGCCACATTGGGATCAATTTACATAAATAGATTAATTAAAAGAGGATGGAGGAAAAAGAAAATCATCAATACTGGTCTAGCTGCAATTGGTATTGGAGTATTTATGATTGCCTGGGCAATTCCATTTATTCCAACCACTTTACGTTTTATTTCAGGGCCTATTCTTATAACTTTAATAGGCTTTGGATTTATTGCAGTTAACATACCAACGCTTACATATTTACAGGAAGTTGTTCCAAATTGGCTAAGAGGTCGTGTGTTTGGAAATCTTTATTTTTTAATAACTTTGACAACCATACTCCCAATAATTTTTTCAGGAATAGTTTCTGAATTTTTTGGCGTTAAGATCCTCTTAACAATACTTTCCTTTGGTGTTATCCTGATCTTGTCTTACTCTGTTAGGAGTGGACAAAAACTTATCGAGGAGAATTTTAATTAAAATGACAGATGCTAATAAAGACACTATTTTTTCAGTTCGTGAAGAAATCTTGTCACAGGATCCATATAGAGGTGCCATGCCAGAAGGCAAAGCCGTCCATGAATTATTGGAAGAAAATATTCGTGATCCATTAACTGGAGCTTATAATAGAAAATTTTTTGAAGAAAAGGTTTTGGAGTTGATGGGTGAAGGAGAAATTTTTACGGTTGTTGCTCTAGATGTTGATCGTTTCAAGAAAATTAATGACACTAAAGGTCACGAGGCAGGTGATTCTGTTTTAAGAGAATTTTATAGAGTTTTAAATGACCACATTAGACAAACCGATGATGGTTTTGTAGCACGACTCGGTGGCGATGAGTTTGCAATTGTAATCCCTGGTTTAAAAGTTATAAAAGCAGCTAAGAAAAGAGCAAATGAACTTTGTAAGCATGTGAGACAATCTAGATTTAGAATTCAAAACGATGAACATTCAGTGACTACCAGTGTTGGAGTAGGTGTTTGGAATGGGTATTCAGACAAAGAGGTCTTTTTAAAAGATGTCGATCGTGCACTTTATTTAGCAAAAAACAATGGACGAAATAGAGTTGAGGTGGCAAAATAGTACTTAATGACCAAATTTGTACATCTTCATAACCACACAGAATATTCACTTCTTGACGGAATGTCCAAGATTAAAAGACTCTTTGCATATGTTAAAGAAAATGGCATGGACGCAATAGCCATGACTGATCATGGCGCAATGTATGGTGCTATTGATTTTTTTAAAGAAGGTAAGAAGCAAGAAGTAAAACCCATCATCGGTCTTGAAGGTTATGTAACACGCGACATGAAAGAGAGGGTCAAGGATAATTATCACATAACCTTGATTGCTAAAAGTTACACTGGCTATAAAAACTTGATGCAATTAACCTCAATTGCCCATATGGAAGGTTATTATTATAGGCCTCGTTTTACAAAAGAAATTTTAAAAAATTATTCTGAAGGATTAATTTGTTTTTCTGGTTGTCCTCAAGCAGAGATCCCTCAACTTTTAATAGATAATAATTATGAAGAAGCTAAAAAGTTAACGTTATGGTACCAAGAAGTTTTTAAAGATGATTTTTATATTGAGATACAAAGACATGGATTTGATAAAGTAGCCCCCACCATTAAGGTTCCCGAACTTAGAGATAGTATCCAAAGATTGGCTGATAGCGGAAAAATTTATGAAGAAGGAACTGTAAAACTAAGTCGTGAATTAGGTATCCCTCTTGTTGCTACCAACGATGCTCATTATATTAAGAAAGAAGATGCTCCAGCACAAGATGCTTTAGTATGCATTGCTACTGGTAAAAATGTCTCAGACATTAAACGTTTAAGGTATATTGATAATCCGGATTTCTATGTAAAGACACCTGATGAAATGCTTAAAATTTATGAAGATTTACCTGATGCGATCGAAAATACTGTAAAAATTGCTGATAAATGTAACTTAGAAATTCCAATTGGTAGCTGGTCATTTCCAAAATTTAATTTACCAAAAGGTAAAACTGATGCAGAGTATCTTGAAGATCTTTCTTGGAAGATGTTACCTGAAAGGATTTATGATGTAACTAAAGAGACCAAAGAAAGACTAAGGTATGAATTAGAAATCATTAATACTAAAGGGTATGCTCCATACTTTTTGATAGTTATGGACATGGTTAACTGGTCAGCCAAGAATGGTATTATCACCAATACCAGAGGCTCAGCTGCGGGATCGTTAGTTTCATATGTATTAGGTATTACTACAGTAAATCCATTAGTTTATGGACTTCCCTTTGAAAGGTTTCTAAATCCTTATAGGCCTTCTCCTCCTGATATTGATTTTGACATTTCAGATAATAGGCGTGAGGATGTTATTAAATATATTTGTGATACATATGGAGTTGAAAAGGTTGCTCAAATATGTACCTTTGGAAGGATGTTGGCTAAAGCTGCAGTTCGTGATATTGCTAGAGTTTTAGGTTATCCTTATGCAATTGGAGACAAGATTGCCAAACTAATTCCACTAGGTTCTCAAGGCTTTCCAATGACCATGGAAAGAGCTCTTGCCGAAACACCCGATCTCAAGGCTCTTTATGATACGGACGCGGATACAAAGAAAATAATTGATTTAGCTCGTGCAGTTGAAGGAAATGCTAGGCATTTGTCTGTACATGCTGCAGGTGTTGTTGTTGCCCCCACAAAACTTACTGACTTTGCCCCAATTCAAAAAGAACCAAGTGGTGAAAAAATAATCACTCAATATGAAATGCATGCATGTGAGGATGTAGGTCTTATTAAGTTTGACGTCTTAGGAATTAGAAATTTATCTATCTTGGGTTCAGCCATTCAAATTGTAAGAGAAACAATGGGTATTACAATAAACCTTAGAGAAATACCAATTGACGGAGATAAAGACAAAACTGCCAAAAAAACATTTGAGATGCTTTCCCGCGGTGAAACAATGGGAACTTTTCAACTAAACGGTTCGGGAATGACAAAGTTCTTAAAAGAGCTTAAACCCACAAGAATTGAAGATATCATGGCAATGGTTGCTTTATATAGACCTGGTCCTATTGCTGTTATCCCTGAATATATTCAAAGAAAACATAATCCAAAACTTGTTAAATTTTTGGATCCAAGAATGGAAAAGTTTTTACAAAAATCATACGGATTGATCGTGTATCAGGATGATCTTTTATTCTGCGCTCTTGATTTGGCAGGTTACTCTTGGGAAGAGGCTGACAAATTTAGAAAAGCAGTTGGGAAGAAAATTCCAGAAGAAATGGCAGCTCAGAAAGATAAATTTATAAAAGGAATTATTGAACACGGCCAAACAGAAGATTTTGCTGAGAAATTATGGAAACTTTTTGAACCATTTCAGGCATATGGTTTTAATAAAGCTCATGCTGCTTCATATGGAATGGTTGCCTACTTCACGGCTTACATGAAAGCAAACTTCCCTGTTGAATATATGAATGCTCTCTTAACTGCAGAAAGTGATGATAGTGAAAAAGTAAGTCAAGCAGTCCACGAGTGTAGAAGAATGGGTATAAAGATTTTACCGCCCGACATTAATGAATCAGGTACTGATTTTACAATTACCAAAGATGAAACTTCACTAGAAAATAAAGCAATTAGATTTGGACTTTCTGCTATTAAAAATGTGGGTAATATTGCAATACAAATAATACTTGAGGCTAGAAAATCTGGACCTTTCATGTCTTTTTCTGATTTTATAAATCGCGTTGATGCTAGAAAAGTAAATAAAAAAGTATTAGAGAGTTTAATTAAGGTTGGAGCCTTAGGAACTTTTGGTAAAAGAACAGCCCTTTTGTCTTCAATGGACGTAATCAAAAGTAAATTATCTAAACCAAAGGAGAATAATGGCCAATCTGGGTTATTCTCGTTGGAAGAAGAAGAGAAGATTTCCGCTTTTGTATCTGATGATTCAGTAATAGATAATTCAATAGAAGATTTTGGTGATGAAGAAAGAGAAAATTTTGAAAGAGATCTTTTAGGATTTTCAATATCAGCTAAACCTTTAAATGAGTTATTAGATCCATTGGAAACAGATATTACTTGTAAAATTTTTGAATTAAATCCTGAAGAACAAAAAGATAAAATAGTTAAAATCGGTGCAGTAATAAGAGAAGTTAGGGTTATTACTACCAAGAAAAATAATTCTGAAATGGCTTTTGTTAAGGCTGAGGACACAACAGGTATTGTTGACTTGGTGGTTTTCCCCAAGATATATCAAGAGGTAAGAAATTTCCTAAAAGATGGAAAAGTTGCTTTTATTTCAGGCAGAGTTGATAGAAGAGAAGAGGAGATTTCATTTTTAGTTGAAACAATGGAAGAATCTAAGGGGAATAAAGGCCATATCATTCATATACCAGCAGGAACTTCAAAAGAAAAGTTATTAAATCTTAAAAAGATGTTTGAAGAAAATAGAGGTGAAGATGAAGTAACTTTAGTTTTTGATGAAAATAATAAAAAAGTTACACCACAACAAAGAATTAAGTGGTCTAAGCCTTTTCAAGTCGAGATATCAAAAATATTTTAAATTTATAAACTATTAAACGTGTTGATTTTGATTTTAATAAATATATAATACGCACATGTCTCCTACACATTACCTTTTAACGATTAAACTTGGGCACAATTTTATAACTGAAATCTTTGTATCAGATGGAGAAAAATTAGAAGACGCCATAGAAGCAAATGGAGAATATTGTGAAGAAGGTGAAATAAGATCAACACAAGATCCTGAAATTGCTCAAAATTGGGTAGACAATTGCCCCGCTTGTTCAGTAGATAGAACAAGAGTTTAATTTAATACATCTTGAGGTTAAACTTCATTTGATATAAAATACTCCACATGGCATTAAGAATTAAACACAAAGAAGTAGAATTTGGAATTGGAGACAGAATTAAAGTATTCCAAAAAATTAAAGAAGGAGAAAAAACTCGTGTAGCTTTCTTTGATGGTATGGTTTTGGCAATTAAAGGTAACGAAGGTCGTAAGATGTTTACCGTTAGGAGAATTGGTGAAGCATCAATAGGCATTGAAAGAATTTTTCCAGTTGATCTTCCTACAATTGAAAAAATTGAAGTTATCAAAAAAGGAACTATGGGGGTTAAAAGAGCAAAACTTTATTACACCAGAGATAAATCTACCAAAGAGATAGATAAAATTTATTCAAGATCCAATAAAAGAGAGCTTTCTAGAAAACAAAGTATTAGTAAAAGTAAAGTAGTTAAGGTTAAAAAAACTTCAAAAGCTTCTAAACTTAAAAAATAATCCTGCTATACTGTAACCTATGAAGATACTAGGTATAGATCCTGGCACGGCTACAAGTGGATTTGGTTGTATTAACATCACAGATATTTCAGCTGTTACTGGTAGTGGTTTAGAAGTTATTGAATGGGGTTTGATTGAAACAGATAAAGAACTCCTAAAGGAAGAGAGGTTAGAAATTATTTTTGAAAAAACTCTAAAACTTATAGAAAAATTTAAGCCAGACGTGTTTGTGTTTGAAAAAGTGTTTTTTGCTACTAATGCAAAAACAGTAATTGCTGTAGGCCAAGCTCAAGGTGTAATGCTTCTTGCCGCCAGAAAATCTAATACATTTGTAGCTGAATATGCTCCAGGAACAATTAAAAAATTAATTACAGGATCGGGCAGAGCTAATAAAAAAGCGGTACAAATTGCTGTTAGAAAAATATTAGGTAATAAAGTTAAGAGCGAAAAGCATAAAAAGACACATTTTGACAATTGTGCTGATGCCTTAGCAATAGCCATGACACACGCAATGAAAATGGTTGAGTCAAAAGAATTGGTTTAAATTACATGTTTAAAGTTGGTACAGTTACAAAATATTACGAAAAAACTGGAATATCCATAGTTACATTAATATCTAGTTTGTCAGCTGATGATAATATTCGTGTGATGGATAGGTTAAAAGATTCATTGGAGCCTAAAATTGAGTATATCCAAATAGGTTTTAAAAAAGTAACATTTGCCAATAGTGGAGAAACAGTAGCAATTAAATTTGATGAAAAAATTAAAGAGGGGTCAGAGATCTTCAGGAGTTAATTGGGAACTTGACCCTGATATAGAAAAGAGAGTTGGTAAATTAATAAAAGATTTGGATCTAGAGTGGCTGTCGTATGGCAGAATATTTTTTTATAGATCAAACGGGAGTAAGGCAAGAGCTTATGCTAGAACATGGGGTCTTCCACGTCTTTGGCAAAGAACTTTAAATGTAGAGCCTGCCTACATAGTTGAAGTAATTTCAGAGTTTTTTGATAAATTAGACGAAAGAAAACAGGATGAAGTGCTTCTACATGAACTTAGCCATATTCCCAAGAATTTTTCAGGTGCTCTAACACCCCATACCAGACGTGGACACAACAACTTTAAAGAGAAACTTAAACAGATGATTACAAAACTTGATAATCTATAAATATTTATGAAAATAATTGTTTTACA